>ERZ772861.423-NODE-423-length-47817-cov-9.101273_pt1 | contig 47817 bp, 39 predicted proteins | sample MGYA00512135_ERZ772861 | MGnify/ENA primary metagenome ERZ772861 (study PRJEB29015, sample SAMEA2737700) | human gut metagenome | biome: human gut; feature: human-associated habitat; material: faeces | place: China | collected 2012 ...
AGCCGCACGGTAATCCGCACCCTTCGTCACATCGAAAACCGTCTGCATATACGCATTCTGAATTATATCGCCCAGATGCTCTGTATCAACGCCTATTTCGGCGCTTGCAAGGCTCCGATGTTGTGGTTTTTTCATCCATAACGATTTTTCTTTTTGTAAAACGGGTAATATAAAAAACAGCACCGTGAAAGTGCTGTTTAAACGTTAATATGTAAGCCTTATCTCATTTTTACCATAAGAAAAACACTCCGAAAAGGGTGCTTAATCAATAAATTTAACGGATTCAATGTCATCATCTATTAAAAGTACCTCTGTACCATCATCATCTTGATAACGAACACCATCTTCATCTTCACCGTCATCATTTGTAACGATACAGTCACCGATGCATCGTCCTTGGTATATTGTGCCATCCTTGCAATATACAATAGATTTACGGTCATCGATTTCTAATTGAACTATATATGGTTTCACTACTTATCACCTCTTTCTTTTGTCGGGAAAAATGTTGTTAAATCGAACTCTGACTGAATATAAACCGCACCTACATAATAACTGTTATGAACCGTCACCTTTTTGCCGTCTTTAAAATAGACGGCGATTTGTGAACCATCTATATCTATTAATATTTCGCTCTTTTTCAAGTCCGGAATGTTTTTCTCCAAAGCCTTGCATTGCCTTAAAAAAATATCCGAATCAGGTGCTTTGCAAATCGTATAATCAAACATATAACTTACTCCGATCCCGATTTTTCGTTTAGGTTTTCTTGCTTTTAGAAGCATTTTTATTGCTGGTGAAAAAATTCGACAAAAAGCTGTGACAAAATGTTTGTGTTTTATCACGTCTTTTCGGCAGTCGGAAACGCCCTCTAAAATCTGCTTAAACGTTGTATTTATCTCTTATGGTTTTAATCCGTTTACGAAAAGCTACAGTTAAATCCATAAGCTCTTTTGCCGATCTGTCATCTCGCCCATGAAAAGCTTTATACTTAGATTCAATATCGGCGTATTGTGACTGATATTCTTTTTTTAGCTTTTCTAATTCTTCATAACAACCGTCAGGGTAGCTCTGAGCGTTTATATGCAATTCCGAATTTTTCACAGGCTCTTTTAATTCTTTCATATTGTTCATCTCCTAACGGCATGAATTACGGATTGTGAAACAGAATATCATCAACTTCAAGTCTTGCTTCTTTGTAAAGTTGTTCAGTTAAATCGGTTTGTGTTTTGTGCATCTTCTTTTCTGCAGTCAAAAACTCACTCGGACGGATGCTTAAAAGATTTCATTTGCTTAAAACGTATTGGATGAAGCTATCATCCAACTTAATGTTGTATTTCTCAAAGTGATAGATTTCAGAAGATATTTCAATCCACGCCCTCGTGAAGAGGGCGACACATCGTTGATAATCCTATATGCAAGTATTACTACACTATAAATTTACGCTATCATTAAGCGCAAAACTCTCATATACTATTTTTCAGGCTCAAACCCCTCATCAAGATAGCACCTGTAGTGAACACTATAATCATATCTGATTACCGGATTTTTCCTCAATCCGAACTTAGCCTTTATATCGTCGATCAACGAGGCATCTATGTTAGGATTCATATATATTATAGGTTTCCCTTTGTTAGAAAGCTCAACTCTGCCTCTTGGATAATAATTATATGGTTTGTTGCAGCCTTTCGGCTTGACATCCGCCCATAGTCTTTTATGATTATAAGTCGCTCCCGATTTAGCCAGCCCGTTATATGTATCTACAGTTCCAAACGGATAAGCAAACAGCTCATCCTCTATCACCCAGAAAACTCCTGTGGAAGATTCCTCAGAAACGCCGTTGACACACACCGACTCTTGAATATATCGTTTCATAAACCGCTCCATAAAACCCACTTAGTAACACCTTTAGCACATCACATTTTACTACCCTATAAATTTACACTACTCTCAAACCAGACGGAGATCCGGATATGGACCCGTTGCGTTTTACTACCCTATAAATTTACACTACTCTCAAACCACAGGACGCCTTAACTCTCAAACAAAGTTGTTTTACTACCCTATAAATTTACACTACTCTCAAACACAAGACAATGGCTAAGAGAAGCAAAGAGAGTTTTACTACCCTATAAATTTACACTACTCTCAAACAGATTATGCGTGAACTGCCCAAAGAGGTATGTTTTACTACCCTATAAATTTACACTACTCTCAAACAATTGAGAAGATGCCGAACGGAAAGTGGCGGTTTTACTACCCTATAAATTTACACTACTCTCAAACATGTCAAATGAAATGAAAGGGGAAAAATGGTTTTACTACCCTATAAATTTACACTACTCTCAAACAGACAATTTTACATTCGGATTATTTTGATAGTTTTACTACCCTATAAATTTACACTACTCTCAAACAGATTTTCCGCAGTTTGCTTTACAGCGTTGGTTTTACTACCCTATAAATTTACACTACTCTCAAACTAAAGTATGATTTTGGCGGTGGGTATTTTAGTTTTACTACCCTATAAATTTACACTACTCTCAAACAATTCCGTACTTCATAGCTACAGCATTCATGTTTTACTACCCTATAAATTTACACTACTCTCAAACTTCCTGCTTCATCAGCCGCCGTTTCGTAATGTTTTACTACCCTATAAATTTACACTACTCTCAAACGTTGTAATTATCCTTGTATCGTTGCTGGTTGTTTTACTACCCTATAAATTTACACTACTCTCAAACAGCTTCAGCGGTCAGGTGTTCGCCGAGTGGGTTTTACTACCCTATAAATTTACACTACTCTCAAACCGTGTGCTTCCTCAATCTCTCTCTTGGCAAGTTTTACTACCCTATAAATTTACACTACTCTCAAACTGTCTTTGCTTGTTGTGGTAACGCTCATAAGTTTTACTACCCTATAAATTTACACTACTCTCAAACTGCAAAGATATCCCCTTTGACACACAACATGTTTTACTACCCTATAAATTTACACTACTCTCAAACCGTAGCAAGGGTGGAGATTTTTTCAGTGCGGTTTTACTACCCTATAAATTTACACTACTCTCAAACGGGTCTTTTGCAGATCCGTCAAAATCCTCTGTTTTACTACCCTATAAATTTACACTACTCTCAAACAGAAGTCCCAGTTGCGTACTTGCGTCTTAAGTTTTACTACCCTATAAATTTACACTACTCTCAAACACCGCTTTCTGTGCCGCTGTCAGCCTGTGTTTGTTTTACTACCCTATAAATTTACACTACTCTCAAACACCAAGTACAATGCGGAGCACAAGGCATTTGTTTTACTACCCTATAAATTTACACTACTCTCAAACTGAGACATATGATATTAATTACTATACAAAGTTTTACTACCCTATAAATTTACACTACTCTCAAACACATTGCCCAGCAGGTAGCGGATTATTGGGTTTTACTACCCTATAAATTTACACTACTCTCAAACAGTCCGCCGTTACAGTGCCGTATATAACTGTTTTACTACCCTATAAATTTACACTACTCTCAAACATTGTTCTTTTACCTGATAGCCCGTTTAAAGTTTTACTACCCTATAAATTTACACTACTCTCAAACAGTATGTATCGACATCGCTTGAAGTGCTTGGTTTTACTACCCTATAAATTTACACTACTCTCAAACGACAGTAAGCGGCTTTTCGGGCGTTATTAGTTTTACTACCCTATAAATTTACACTACTCTCAAACTACTATTATAGAACGCCCGGAGAGCCTCAAGTTTTACTACCCTATAAATTTACACTACTCTCAAACGGGTCTTTTGCAGATCCGTCAAAATCCTCTGTTTTACTACCCTATAAATTTACACTACTCTCAAACAGAAGTCCCAGTTGCGTACTTGCGTCTTAAGTTTTACTACCCTATAAATTTACACTACTCTCAAACCTTTCATTTTATCACCGCCTTTGACATAACGTTTTACTACCCTATAAATTTACACTACTCTCAAACCTACGCTGATTTAAACAACGAGCGCAATATGTTTTACTACCCTATAAATTTACACTACTCTCAAACGTTGAGTACAGTATGCTCAAAAGCGGTGAGGTTTTACTACCCTATAAATTTACACTACTCTCAAACAAGACTGTAATAAAGAATGTATAACTTATGGTTTTACTACCCTATAAATTTACACTACTCTCAAACCTATTACTGCATGTATAACTAACGCTATTAGTTTTACTACCCTATAAATTTACACTACTCTCAAACGTATTCGCGAAGCTGTCTGTCAAGCCTGCTGTTTTACTACCCTATAAATTTACACTACTCTCAAACGGCGATAAGGCTGACGGCGGTATGGTCGCTGTTTTACTACCCTATAAATTTACACTACTCTCAAACCACAGCAAGCGGCTACTTCAACTTACTTTTGTTTTACTACCCTATAAATTTACACTACTCTCAAACGGTGAAGGAACTGCCCATGAGCGTAGTACAGTTTTACTACCCTATAAATTTACACTACTCTCAAACCTAAAGGCGAATCAGATTCACGTTCCATAAGTTTTACTACCCTATAAATTTACACTACTCTCAAACACAGCCCCTCTTGTGAGGGGCTCAGATTGTAGAAAAAGTCTGTTTTTGAAATAAACTTCTGATTTATTATCCCTATCCCCAAACCCCTTTCCCCCGTGAAAGGCTGTGTATGCTTTGTTGGCTCTGCATCGTGCAGAGCCTTTGGGCATACACGCCCGGCGTCCGTGCCGGGGCTGAATGTGGGGCTGCCGCCCTCACCCTGCTTGGGGCTACGCCCCAAACCCCATTTTTATAAGTTATGTAGGTTTATCGACACTCTGAGCCCCTCTTGTGAGGGGCTTTTTATTTGTTTTACTACCCTATAAATTTACACTACTCTCAAACACCAAGTTGGGTTAAAGCTTCGTTCCATATGTTTTACTACCCTATAAATTTACACTACTCTCAAACAGCGGCGACGGCGTGCGTAATCAGCTTGTGGTTTTACTACCCTATAAATTTACACTACTCTCAAACAACTGTCCGATATCAGCGAGAAGCCACTCAGTTTTACTACCCTATAAATTTACACTACTCTCAAACAGAAGTTTATTTGTCTTGTCCGCTGGCAAAGTTTTACTACCCTATAAATTTACACTACTCTCAAACACCGTCGTACTCTCCGACAAAGCCGCCGTAGTTTTACTACCCTATAAATTTACACTACTCTCAAACGGCGTGAGCAGGATAAACACATTTCTCACGGTTTTACTACCCTATAAATTTACACTACTCTCAAACGTTCCGTCCTTGCAAAAGCCCATGTTTTCCGTTTTACTACCCTATAAATTTACACTACTCTCAAACTAATGATAACGGTGTTGTCGAAGTGTATCAGTTTTACTACCCTATAAATTTACACTACTCTCAAACTGCACTCTTGCTTTTACATCGCTCGGAATGGTTTTACTACCCTATAAATTTACACTACTCTCAAACCCTCGACACCTCTGCAATATTGTACTGTCAGTTTTACTACCCTATAAATTTACACTACTCTCAAACCTTGTTTGGCAGGTGAGTACAATGTATGTAGTTTTACTACCCTATAAATTTACACTACTCTCAAACCCTTGGCACATCTGCGAAACTGTACTGTCAGTTTTACTACCCTATAAATTTACACTACTCTCAAACGCACCCGCTTTATCGACCGATACGGTATAGTTTTACTACCCTATAAATTTACACTACTCTCAAACTTGCGGGTGTCGGCTCCGGAGCAACTAAGGGTTTTACTACCCTATAAATTTACACTACTCTCAAACGAGCTACTGTTACAGTTATGGAGACTTTAAGTTTTACTACCCTATAAATTTACACTACTCTCAAACACCTTGCGATGTTATAGCAAAGGCTTGTAAGTTTTACTACCCTATAAATTTACACTACTCTCAAACGTTTCGGAAAACCTTGCAACGATAATACGGGTTTTACTACCCTATAAATTTACACTACTCTCAAACTCAATACACCAAGACGGTCATAAATATCAGGTTTTACTACCCTATAAATTTACACTACTCTCAAACACATTCGAAAAGTGGAAGTCTTAACACGATGTTTTACTACCCTATAAATTTACACTACTCTCAAACTTGACAGCGTGACTTACACCGCAGGAAACTGTTTTACTACCCTATAAATTTACACTACTCTCAAACCTGTGGCAAAAGTTGATACAGCACTGACTAGTTTTACTACCCTATAAATTTACACTACTCTCAAACTCAATGCGTTTAGCATAATCGCCGTTGCTTGTTTTACTACCCTATAAATTTACACTACTCTCAAACTTGACAGACTTAAAAGAGAGGTGGCATATGGTTTTACTACCCTATAAATTTACACTACTCTCAAACGGTCGCCGATATACGCTCTGATTTCTTTCAGTTTTACTACCCTATAAATTTACACTACTCTCAAACGGTGATACTATGGACACCAACACAATTGTAGTTTTACTACCCTATAAATTTACACTACTCTCAAACCGGTAAACTGCACAGAGGAAACCCCTTGCTGTTTTACTACCCTATAAATTTACACTACTCTCAAACCACGGATGTACAAATTGTATATTCTCTTTGGTTTTACTACCCTATAAATTTACACTACTCTCAAACGTGGTAAAGAATTCCGGTGGCACGGGCTTCGTTTTACTACCCTATAAATTTACACTACTCTCAAACGCAGGCAGTATAAAGTGCGGCGGTGACAGCGTTTTACTACCCTATAAATTTACACTACTCTCAAACACAGCATTTGCAGGCATAGCGGTATATGTGTTTTACTACCCTATAAATTTACACTACTCTCAAACTTGACCTTTTGACAGTTGCAGCCATTTGTAGTTTTACTACCCTATAAATTTACACTACTCTCAAACTTGCTGTATTCACGATTACCGAAAAATGACAGTTTTACTACCCTATAAATTTACACTACTCTCAAACCAAGCACTGTCACAGACACAAGCGCAGTCGGTTTTACTACCCTATAAATTTACACTACTCTCAAACACCTTATCAGCCTCATCCCAACCCGAAAGGGTTTTACTACCCTATAAATTTACACTACTCTCAAACAGACTGGCGACAGAGGACCGCAGTATGTGTGTTTTACTACCCTATAAATTTACACTACTCTCAAACTTGTTATGATACAGTGTGTATATTAGGATGTTTTACTACCCTATAAATTTACACTACTCTCAAACTTATACCGCAGGGCTTGACAAAAAGTTTGAGTTTTACTACCCTATAAATTTACACTACTCTCAAACCACCGTGTCAGAGAGTTCGACAGCTTCGAAGTTTTACTACCCTATAAATTTACACTACTCTCAAACCAGTCACAAATGCGAATACTGCTACGCAAAGTTTTACTACCCTATAAATTTACACTACTCTCAAACTCTGTTTTATCGACCTCTATACAGACTAACGTTTTACTACCCTATAAATTTACACTACTCTCAAACTGTGGTAGCGGCTCAAAGGGCAGTTTCAATGTTTTACTACCCTATAAATTTACACTACTCTCAAACAACTGCGGTACTTTTAAGGCGTTGACAGTGGTTTTACTACCCTATAAATTTACACTACTCTCAAACTCGGCTCATCCCTGGCTAGCGCCAAATGTTGTTTTACTACCCTATAAATTTACACTACTCTCAAACTAATATTCCTGCGGTTTATCCTCAGACCGTGTTTTACTACCCTATAAATTTACACTACTCTCAAACGGACGAAATCCACATTGAGTTATCCCAAGGGTTTTACTACCCTATAAATTTACACTACTCTCAAACCTTTCATTGAAGTTTCTCTCTAAAACCCACGTTTTACTACCCTATAAATTTACACTACTCTCAAACCACCGTGATTGCTTGCATATCCTTTCTTCGGTTTTACTACCCTATAAATTTACACTACTCTCAAACTTATAGGGTATCGTATAATCGTGATATTTTGTTTTACTACCCTATAAATTTACACTACTCTCAAACTGGCGGGGTAAGTACTATGTTTTTTTTAGCGTTTTACTACCCTATAAATTTACACTACTCTCAAACTGTCGTGGCGTTCCGCTCGACAGCCGCTCAGTTTTACTACCCTATAAATTTACACTACTCTCAAACACAACCTTGTCGGCGTAAACAACTTCGCCTGTTTTACTACCCTATAAATTTACACTACTCTCAAACTGTGGTAGCGGCACAAAAGGAAGTTATAACGTTTTACTACCCTATAAATTTACACTACTCTCAAACTCACACATCGTCCCCCCAGTCTGATAACTCGTTTTACTACCCTATAAATTTACACTACTCTCAAACAAATCCTTATCGACAAGTACACAAGGCACAGTTTTACTACCCTATAAATTTACACTACTCTCAAACGCAGACAATGGAAGAAAAATTAATTTACTAGTTTTACTACCCTATAAATTTACACTACTCTCAAACATAACTCACACATGGCTTGCCCCTGCTGTAGTTTTACTACCCTATAAATTTACACTACTCTCAAACACCGTGATTACTTGCATATCCTTTCTTTGGTTTTACTACCCTATAAATTTACACTACTCTCAAACTCGTCTTATCCAACCCCGACACTTTCAACAGTTTTACTACCCTATAAATTTACACTACTCTCAAACCTCAAATTTGGAAAAGCGACACTACTCGCCGTGTATCTACAAGGTAGAAACTATCATTATAATATCACATTTTCTATTATGCGTCAATTATATAACGCACAAATCATCATCAATAACTACTCTTTTTTCGAATCTCGTTTTTCCCTTGTCGGACGATTCGATACACAAGAGTGGTATTCCGTGCTCAATAACAGATTCAAACAGCTTTTCTGCTTTTTGCAAAGAAAGACAGCTGCGAAGATTCACGCATATAAACACCGTTTTACCGGCATACTCGGTCATTGCAAGGAAAAACTCCAAAAGCTTTTCCTCCAAAGTATCATAGCTGTCCGCAAATTTAAGTCCGAACATTTTTAACAAAGGCGTAACATCGCATATCTCATCCGTAACAAATTCACCTTCTGCATACTGTGCCAGTTCGGAAATGTACCTCTCTGTCGCAGACAGCATTTCGTTTGTTCTGATAAACATGTCTTCATTAACAGAGCATTTTTTCAAATGCGCATACAATTTGGAAATGAGCTCCTTACGGTTCATTTCAAACGGCACAAATTCAGTTATCATCGTTGCTTGTTTCGCAAATGATATTAGTTTTGCGTTGCACGATATAACAGAAAATCCTGTTCCTCCTTCTATTTGATCGTTTATATCATTCAGCACCGTGTAAAAGAAATCCGGATGTTCAATTATCAACGTCAGGACTTTATCCTCCGAGTCAACATATAATTCAATTTGCGAATAGGCAAACGTCATAAAATCACCAGCCTTTCGTCGCTGTCTATAACATCGGATACAAATTCGCCTGTAATATATTCCATATCCGCAAATTGTTTTTCCGTTATACACAGCAAAGACACAATACCCGCCGGAGGACTGTTACGTTTGATTCCGTCGGATATCAGTCTTGCCGCTGTGCGATTCAATGCCATACGGCAGTAAACCGATTCCTGAAACATCATAAAACCGCTTTTGATCAGATATTTTCTGAATTTTGTGTATTCCCGGCGTTCCTCTGTGGTCGTAACCGGCAAATCAAAAAGTACAAGTAATCTCATATATCTGTAACTCATTTTATCTCCGTTTTTATATCCCGAACACGATAGAATCTTATCAGCGAAACATCGTTCTCCTCTATTGCGTCAAATACACTTCTGCAATAAATTTTAACGGCATTTGTAACATACTGCTCAGTATTATTGATTATTACGCTTTCATTCAATATTCCTATAATCTCACGTTTCTGCTCTGAGGTAAAAATGCGGTAGTTCTTTTCTCTGACAAAACGATCTATCAGCGTTCTGAACGGCTCCATCAGATCAGAGGCAAGATTAAAATTATTGAACATATTATCGTGGAACAATCCAAGCTGTGTAATATATCCGTTAGATGTAATCTCACGATTGAATGCGGAAAGTATTATGCTGTATCCGTAGTTGAGTGCGGAATTAATTACATTATCAGCGTTTCTTGAAAACTCTTTTCCGAAAAGCGCATTGAAATATACTTTTGCGGCATGACCCTCCCTGTTGGTTTCATCGCCGAGTTCAATCTCGTCTATATATCCCTTAAGCATCCCTGCTTCTTTTTCATGACCGAATTCCTGAAGAACACGAGCCTGATTGCGTATTTTTTCGCTGACTATGCTTGTCCATATATACGCTTTGACATCTTCGTCCCACTTCACCTGTTCACGCACCCTTGCCGTACAGTTATGGCAGCCGTATAAAGGCAGCATTTCGCACGAAGGATTATGCTTCTCGTCACAAAATATCAATTTCACCTTGCGATTTGCAAGCTCGTTGATAAGACTTGCGGTTATCGATACCGCACAATTCTCAATTATAAGCACCGATACTTCTTCCAATAATACACGCTTGATATTTTCTTCACTTCTCACGACCATGAAGCCAAGCTTCTTATCAAGCTTGGCTCTTCCGGTCACAATTACAGTCCTCCAGCTCATAGCTCAAGTAAGTTGTCAGACTTCTTTTCATACAAGCCTGTCGGTGACTGGTCAATGATTCTGATGTCACTATATTTAGTATTCTTTAATATAGCAGACATTCTTTCGGTGTGATAGCTTTCTACACCACCAACCGGTTTCAGATTACACGTGTTAATTCGTCCCGTTTTTAAAACATCCACAAGTAACAGCAAAGTTTTCATCTGTTCTATAATAGACAGTTCTGCAAACTTATCTCTTCCTTCTTCCATCTTTTTTCCGGCTTCCGCAAGCTTGCTTATTTTGCTGAAAGGCTCAGAAATACACTTTTTAGCTATCTCATCGTACACTTTAAGATTTGATAAAACGTCAAAAGCTTCTCCGGGCTTGAATTTACTGCCTTTATCACTTTTATCGATATACGATGATACAGCTTTAATGTAATCAGATGTATCCTTTGAATATATTGCAGCCATTGCTGATGAAATAGTAAAATAATGATAACTATCTTTTGAACGTATATTCACACGATAACCGTCAAACTCAAACAGCGTGTTAATTTTTATTGGTCTTCTTTTCAGCGGAAACGATATATCATCGATTGATATTTTTGCAATATTTTTAGCCGGCAATGCGTTTTTAAGCACAGAATATGCGTATTCGCTTGCGAAACTGTCATCAGAGAAATAACGCTTTTCACATAATAATTCTACCGGAATGATAACCGCTCCGACTCCTGTACATTTGATTAAAGAAAAGCATGAAATACTCTTGCTGTTATACCCTCCGTATTTCACCGGGTCGAGATCTTTCTTTAACCTTGCAAGATCCGGATTACCGGCTCTGTCGGGATTCTGATTAAAGAAACCTCCCTTTCTCTTATAGCAATAACGTACATATCTCACACTGTTTTTGCTCATCATACGCTTAACCGTATCAAAATCCGTTTCAGGATTCCATGCCGTTTCACCGTTTCTTGAAACCTTATGCTTAAGCGTTTCCTTGACCTTGATCGTATAATGCTTGTCGGCATTTTTAACAAAGTTCATAGGGTTAGAAGTAAACTTGACATCATGGACATTACCGATAACAATATTCAAATAAGCGTCCTTGGCATGATGCAGGTCGTTTATCTCTCTGCATTTCAGCATATCAAAATCATGTCTGAACTCCGAAACCTGTCCTGCTTTTACATAAACAATCTTACTGTCGGGGAACATTTCTTTAAGCAGCGTTGCAACAGCCTTTGTTGACTGTCTTGTTTCAACAAGCTGACGTTCAATAAATCCTGCGAGTTCATCTTCTGTAAACGGCGTTGAACGTGTCAATCTCTCATATTTTACCTTGTCTGCCGGATTTTTAGGATCACGATAAAACAGATTTTTCCAAAGCGGATGCATTTTATTTCTTATCTCAGCTTTTATCGGATAATCGTCCGACTTCTCACCGTTAAGCTGTGATTTTACAAGCACCTTGTTATGAAGCGAATCATCATTTATTTTGCTCTGAGGAAAGATATGATCAATATCGTAGCAATGATTATCACCAAGACGACTGAAATCTATAGCCTCACCGGAATACATACATTTTCCAAACTGGATAAAATAAAGATAGTACTTCTCTCTTCTGAGCTGTTCATCGGAAAGGCTGCCAAGCTGCGATCTCAGATGCGATATATCTTCATCACTGACAAATGCTTTTGCAGAATTATACAGCTTCTCGATCTGTTCTCTTCTTGATGAAGTACGCTTTCCTTTTTCTTCTGGCTTGCCGCCTCTTGCCATCTCTACGAAAATCTTATCCGGATCCTTCTTTGTTATCTTTCGAAGCTCCTTAACTATCTCCATTGTTCTGATAATAGCTCTGGATACCGACGGAGATACATACATTTCACGAAGAGTCTGTGCGATGCTGCCCGTAGGATTGATCATATAGTACTTTTTGTTTTCTTCTTCTATAAAGCTCTTGTAGCCGTATGAATCTGACAGAATCTGCATTAGGTTGATGTTCTCAGCCCACATAAAATCAATAATGCTTCTGCCACCGATCTCACCGGTATTCGTATCAAGCTCATAACAGCCTGTAAGCAGTTTAGCTGATAATCTGCCATAGTCCTTATACGAAAGACGACTTATATATCTGATATCCTCTGCGGGTAAATCGGAATACTCGGCCTTTAGCCATGAAACAAGTCTCGGCTTATCTGTAGTAACGGTAATACGCTCAATTATTCTCTCAACATCGTTTTCTGAAAGAGATCCGTTCTCGAGCAGCCTTCTGAAATCAAGATATGACTTAAACGAAGACTTTATGTTAATATCAACTCCGCTTAACGAATCACCTTTTTCTTCGCTGAATGCACCTTTTCGCTTAAGTAATTCCGTGATTTTCTTGACCGTCACTCTTGACGTTTTCATAAACAGCTCATTGAATATATCCTGCTTCAACTCCGGTGAAATCTTTTCACCGTTGACTTTGATATTATTTATCTCATTCAAAACAGTATATTTGCTATACAGCAACGAGTATTTAGGAAGAACATCTTCACCGGCAAGATATGTGCATTTACAGGTCATTCTTCTGATAAATCCATCTTCGGATTTATCGAAATCAACCATGTTTTCAAAATTCCACGGATATATTCTTCCTTCAGCCTTGCGTACTATCCACACATTGTCGGTTTCATTTCTTTTTACCAAAGGTCCCACAAAATAAGGTATTCTGAATTTCATAAGCGTAAGAATCTTTTGCTTTACAGAAATACCATCCTCCGTCTCGTTGAGAAAATTAAGATAAGCCGATGCTTTATCAAGTATCATGCTCAGCTCATGATAATATAACTGGTACGGAATAACACGGTTTTCGTCGGTAACCTGCTTTGGACAAAGTGTTTTGCTGTTGCACTTTTCAATCAGTTCATTATATACCGCCTCGTCGTCTGATTCGGGTTTGATTTTTTCGAGCTTGCTTTTGATATATTTGCAAAATTCTTCAGAATTTTTCTTTTTAAAGTTTGACGGAAGCTGCTTTAACTTGACATCTGTTACATTATATGAGTAGCTGACATAGTTCGGCTTTTCACCGGCTGTGCGGAATATTTCATCGTACTGAGCCCTGTCGAGATATTTACGGACTATGTACTTAAGTGCCTTAAGATCCGATTTATGCTGTTCGTATTCGCACACCTTGGCATCGGAAATTGTTTTTTGACCTTTCAATACATCAATAAGCAACGACCAGTCATACATTGCTTTTACGGCAGAAAGCAGAGGAACATCGGTATCTTCCATAGAAGAAGCCAGTAAATCAATGGTGTCTGCAAAATCCGCTTTTCCGACCTCTACAGTCTGTATATCAAGTTCATCATAAGACGGATTTCTGAACAGCTTGGCGAGATTTGTTTTTCCTCCCGATATAAACTTTATAAGAACATCAATATCTATCGGATATTCTTCGTCTTTATAGCAATCCGGTGTCTTTGTAGTTCCGAACAGCAGATTCTTGATTTCCCTCTCCTTTGCCGTTATGCCTATCTTCTTGCGGAGAATAACAGAAAACTCGTTCTTTACGCTTTCAGAAAAAGGATTATCCTCTATATCGTTCGATTTAAACCAATCCGTAAATTCGCAATAAGAAGAATCAAAATCAAGAACTGCCTGTACATTGTTTTCGTCAGCACCGTTAAGGAAATGTCCTCTGTGTGCCACTATAAAAGCACAGGCAAGATAAACGAGCCTTACATCATGCGGCTTATTGCTTTCCGAAAGCTCTTTTATAAGATGATGAACGGTCGGATACATTTTAAAATAGTCACTGTCTTTAAAATCCGCATCATCAAAGTATGTATTGACATTTTTGCTTGTTCTGTCTTCCGGATAAAGAGAGCTCTCCTTTAACCTCAAAAAGAAATCCGGATCGGTTTTCAGAATCTCTTTTGCAAACAGTTCACCGAGCAGTGCCACTCTTTGCTGTCTGCGGTCATATCTTCGTCTTTGCGTTCTGTGACCCCTGCGCTCCTCTGCAAGAGAGGCGGCTTCAAACAGGCTTACTCCCCACATTAAATTGTTCTTATATCTGAGCAGTTCATACTTTTCGTTTGTAGTCGACCAGCCTACCGAATCTGTGCCGATGTCAAGACCGTAATAAATTTTTGAATTTTCTTTAAAAGACATATTGACATTCCTCCATAAATGTGTTATTATATTGCCATAGGATTTTACTACCCTATAAATTTACACTACGAGTTCAAATAAAAATTATTTCAAATCGTACTTTTTAGTACATCACAAGTGTTGTGAATATTAACTCACCTTCGGGTGAGTTTTTTATTTTCTCAAATAACCAATCGATATGCTTATTTATATATAGTATCATATCACATCAAATGACCGATTTCAACATATTTTTAAAATAATTGCCAAATATCTGTTCTGTTTGCTGAAAATTTTGTCGAATTTGTTGAATATTGATGGTTACACATTAATAATCATACCACAGCGGTTGTCCCATAAACAGTACAAAAATAATCTCCCTTATGCTTAATTTGCAAGGGAGATTATTTGAATAATTACTCAATTCTTAGATTTCTCAGAGCGATATACTCCTCATCGACCTTATCGGTATAGCGGCTCTCCGAACCGCCGAGGAAAGCCGTTATATGCTTACAGCATTGACTGTAGAACTCATCTTCATAATGGACGATATGCGCACCGCCAAGTGCAAAGCGGTCATCAGCATAAAACCTTTTAGAAATATCAATTACACAGCAATCGGTAAGACGTGCGAATTCTTCTTCAAATCCATTTATAAATGCTTTTTTGGTTTTGAACGTGTTGTCACTATCGGATAACATTTCTAACCGATTGTCAAGCGAAATATAACGGTCTTTAAGATCGGCTTTAATTATAATAATGTTTTTTCCATAGCGCTCTGTGACAAATTTGCAGAAGTTTTCAAGCGCTCTTTCGAGATATTCACGGCTTCTTTCTTTAAATAAATATGTGCTTTCGCATTTATCGGAAATCGACTTGTAAAAAGCAGTGCGAAGTATGAAATCATCCACCTCGAAAAGCGAATCGCCGTACTTACGCATATTGCAGATAAGGTCGTACATATCAACAATCAGCCATTCGGCATTACTACAAGATAAAATGCGTTTTCCTTCGTGCAAAAACGCCTCTTTAACAGTGCGTCTTCGCCACTTACTGCCGCAGAATTTATCAGCCTTCAAATCGTTATCAAAAGGTATTTCAGGCTCGTCTGCAAGCAAAAACGGCTGCTTGAAAATGTACTTATCGACATAGATACCTGAGGAATTACGGTTAACGGATTCACGGGAAATACAACTGCCCCAGATGTCAACCAATACAGGTTTATGACGTGCTTCGTAGTCTGCAAGCAAATTGCGGTCGTTTCTGATAAGGAAAATATGTTCGCAGTTATCGGGAACAGTATATTTGTAAACCTCAGAAAGTTTACGGGATAATTGTTTTTTCATAAGGAAGTTCTCATCGAAAACAATCCTTATATCATCGTAACTGCAATCGCAAATATCTCCGTCAATACACTCAGCGGCTTTTATTGCCGAGATAAACCTTTCTGCACCGGCTTTAGCGGAAAGCAGGATTTTTGCATCATCATAGGTACGGATCTCATTTTCACGCAGATATACAAAATACTCGAAATTCTCAGCGACAAACTGTTTTGATGTAAGCTCTGCCATTCTGTCCGATACATAATTTCTGTCAAGCAGTTCAGGTTGATAGGCTCTTGCCGTCATATTATCATAGTACTTTATGACACGCATAAGCTGCAGCCTTATTTCCGGTGCAGAAAAATATGTATCCTTGCGGATACGTTTTACCGCTGAGTTCAGCTTGATTCTTACATCATCGTAGAAAAGCGGCTCAAAGGACATCATATTGTCACTTTTTGACGCCATAAAATAATTGCCGGAAACATCAATAACCACCGGCTGTAAAAGCGAAATCAGATAATCCTCATACAGCCTCAACCGCTTATTCAACGCATTTCTGTTTTTACCGTTTCTTAGCTGATTTTCTTTTACGCAGATATTGCTGAATTTTAAACGCACTAATATGATTTTATCCTTATCATATTTTGACAAGACAATTTTCGCATATTCTTTAAGCGCAGATTTTACTGTTTTTTCGTCAAAAGGCGGAGAAATTTTTTCAAGCCTGTCTTTATTGGAATTGTAAAAATCGGAAGAAATAAAACTGCCTGATGCCGTATAGAAGCTGTCACCGTACCTGTAGCACGAAACAGCCGCCGCTGTATAAAGGTCGATTACGATATAATCGCTGTCTGAGCCGTCTAAAAACGATTTGAAATTTTTATTTATATCAATTTTATTTCTTTGGCTGCCGGCTTTTCCCGAAAGATTACTTTTTTTGCTTACAAGCGATAACGGCGACAGAATAAGAGCAGTATCATCATAAGAAAAGCCGCTGTCACGGAAAATATTTCTCAGCACAGCCGAGCCTTGCAGCAAGAATTTAGGGTATTTTCGGATAACGCCCTCTTTGCCGAGTATATCTCTTATGCGATTTTCGGAAATCTGTTCTGTATGCGTCAGCAACCCGTCAAGAACGCTTACCGTATATCCGTCGGAGGTATCCTTGCAAAGCGTCGGAATGCACGATATATCGGACTTTATTCCGCTTTCGGTCCTTGTGAGAATCAGATTTACAATTACACTCTCACGGTTTTCACGAAGCTCTTTCATAGATGACAAAAGATTGCCTAAAGAATAGAAGCACGTCACATCTCTGCCGTCGGATGTATGTATTTTACCGACCCTCTGCATAACGTGCGGATGAGAACCGATAATAAGATCCACGCCGCACTGTGCCATATATTCAGCTGTCTTTATCTGAGAATTGCGGACAGTGACGGAATTCATAACACCCCAGTGCTGATATGCGATTATATATTCAGCGCCTTCATTTTTAAGCGTTTCAACAAGCTGTCTGAAGTGTTCAGGCTCATATTTCCCGATAATTTCGGATGGTATATTTTTCTCAAGCCCGTTTGATATTGAATTTACTGCTACAAATCCTACTTTTATGCCGTTTATATCGGCAATATGAGTTTCATCGTCAAGCGTACCGATATTTGCCATACCGCTGTTTCTGATACGTTGTACGGTAGCGTTAAGTCCTTCAAGCCCTGTATCACAATTATGATTATTAGCGGTTACCAGTGCATTGAATCCGCAGTTTTTCACTGCGTCTAAGAAGGTGGACGGAGAATTGCAATTGGGACTTCCGCTGTCAGTGCGTATCTTTTCATATTCAAACGGCGCTCCGTCAAAGCAGGTGGTTTCAAGCACCGCTACAGAATAATCGGCTGAACTAACCGTATCTTTAAGCGTTCCGAATGCGTCTGTAAAATCAAGCGAACGCAAAGCGGCTTTCCGCTGATGCTCAAGCGAACACATTATATCGCCGCAGAGCATGATTCTTGCCGTAGCCGGATAGCGTGACATATCCCTGCCTACAATTATCTTAACAGTAAAAGTCTGACCGTCATCAGCCGTCAGCTTTATCTCAGCCGCACCGTCCGAAACAGCGGTAACCTGTCCGCCCTTTGTTACGGTAGCCACATTGCTGTCATCGCATTCAAAAGTAACGGCAGGCACTTTATTTCTGCATTCCCATACTATCTGCGATGTTTCACCCTTGTTCATCGTGATTACATTCTGAGCTTTAAGGTGATGGCACATCGGCGTAAATTCTGCCGGCTGTGACAGTTCGCCGTATACCTCTTTCCCGTCACGATAGCTGAACGCTTTTACCCGTACAATATACCTTCTGCCGTTGCGAAACCCAAGTATCAGCTTTGAATTATTCTGTGCATAGCGTGTTTTAATGCACTTTTCCGGTTCATCTGCATTATAGAACTGCAATATATAGCCATCTGCGCCCTCTACCGTCTGCCAGTCGGATCGCACCGATCCGTCATAAGCGGTAGCGAACAGGTTTTGCGGAGCTTTCAGCATGATAGTTTCCTCCGTAGTTTACTTTTTGCTCAACGGTTTTCTTATTATCGAATGAGGAGGGAAAGAAACGGGATAGTCAAAGTACATCTTTTCTGTCGCACGGTTTGCTATCTCTGTCTGTTCGCCCTTTGAATTTATCAGATAAGGAATATCCAACTTTACAGGCGTCTTTCCTGGCGACAGCACTTCAAGGTCATCGTGAACGGTAAAATAGTTTCTCTGCGTGATATTCACCCTGCCGTTCTCACAGCTGTCAATTACGCCGACAAAGTCGCACTCACTGATGTAGCCGCTGTTCTCGTAATACTGGTTTGCGTCATCCTTGTTAAAATAAAAGCCGGTGCAATACTGTCTGTGACTTACCTTATAAACTTCATCAACCGCCCACTTCGGAATCGGTTCACCGTTTTTCACTGCATCAAGCGCAGCTCTGTAGGCATTTGTTACCGTTGCCGTATAATATGCGGATTTCGCTCTGCCTTCAATCTTGAAGCTGGTAACGCCTGCATCCTTAAGTTCTTTAAGATGCTCTATCATACACATATCCTTAGCGTTAAGGATATAAGAGCCGCCATCGCCCTCCGACAGCTCATAGTAGTCGCCGGGGCGTTTTTCTTCAACTAAGTGATATTTCCAGCGACAAGGCTGAGCGCATTCGCCCTTGTTGGCATTTCTGCCTGTCATAAAAGCGGAAAGCAGACATCTTCCGGAAAATGAAACGCACATTGCCCCGTGAACGAACACTTCAATATCCATATCCTCAGGTATGTTATCCCTTATACGCTTTATATTGTCGATATCTACCTCACGGGCAAGCACTACTCTCTTTGCGCCCATCTTGTACAGCTCGTTTGCAGTTACATAGTTTACTACTCCCGCCTGTGTAGAAACGTGAATTTCAAGATCGGGAACGGTACGCTTTATAAGAGCAATACAGCCGATGTCGCTTACTATTGCGGCATCTATTCCGCAGTCGTATGCGGTTTTTATAAATTCGGGGAGCAGTTCTATCTCATCGTTTGACGGTACAGTATTGCAGGTAAGATATACTCTTACACCCTTTGCATGAGCGTATTCAACGCCATTCCTCAACGTTTCGGGATCGAATTTTGCCGCACCTGCTCTCATACCGAACATTGTACTTCCGAGATATACAGCGTCACAACCGTAATCAACGGCAGACATAAGACATTCAAGATCACCTGCAGGCGATAAAAGCTCTAACATAAACTTAACCTTTCTTTTACCTTATTATGACATTCCGCCGCAGAAAGCTCTGCGGCGGAATATTGATTGTTTGATTATTCGGCTATCGCATGATCCAGTCCGCACTTGCGGAGATTCTCCTCATGCTCCGAAATAGTTTCTGCAAAATACATTTCTGTTGTGTCAGGATCGGCACAGAAATAGTAATAGCTTGTTTCAGGCGCATAAAGCACTGCCTTTATAGCGTCAAGTCCCGGGTTGCAGATAGGTCCTATCGGTATACCGTCACACTTATAGGTGTTATATGCGTCAAACATTTTCTGATCGTACTGCGATGAAGTGAGATGCGGTTTTATATGCTCATCAACATAATGTACGGTAACGTCCGATTCAAGATGCGGGAATGCGTCCGCATCAGCCATACGGTTGAAGAATACCGATGCAACATTGCCCATATTGGTCGTAGTATCCGCCTCACGCTGTGCGATCGAAGCGAGCGTTATGGTTTCGTCAAGCGTAAGCCCAAGCTCGCTCATACGGTTATAGTAACGTGCCGTCAGCTTGTTATTGAAGTTCTGATATATAATATCAAGAGCATCTGCGGCATACTCGCTTGTATCAAGCTCCTTATTGTCCTCAAGAGCAGGAAGAATATAGAACTCGTATGTATCGGGGAATATATATCCTTCCATCTGATAATATTTCAGCTTTTCATTCTCAAGACGTTTCTGGAACTTATAAGTATCTCCGAGCGTCTTACACTGCTCCATGAAATCTTCGGCACGGCAGACACGGTTATCCTCCATCATCTGAGCAATCTCATCAATAGTCATACCCTCGGTAATCTGTATTGAAACCGTCTGATTTACAGTAGACACTGTCTGCAGCTCAGAAATAAGCGCACTGTACGACATGGTTGTGTCAACCGTGAAAGTACCCTTTATGAACTTATCACCCTTGCCGAACATTTTGGTGTAGAGCTTAAACACATCCGGCATATTTATAATACCGAGATTTGCAAGATCCTGAGCGATTTCATCAGTTGTCGAATCCTCGTTTATATGTATCTCAGCCTGGCAATAGGTTTTTCCGATTCCTGTAAAATCAAGTGCCGACTTTACAATGTATGTAGCAAGAAACGCAGAAATTGATATGATGAAAACTGACAGCAGAACGCCTGTGAGAATATGTGAAAACGTTCTTCTGTGGCGGTTTTTCGCTTTGATTTTCTTGTTGCGTTCTTTTTTTGCCGCAAGATATTCCTGATATTCTTCTTCGGTTACCTCGTCCTCCGCAGGCTCACCGTCCCCAGAAAGCGATTCTTCACCGCCCGGAACGTTTTCGTATCCGCTGTCATAAGATGAATCTTCATTTCGCACTTCGCCTGTATGAAGCGCTTTTATCGAATCCATCATAATTGTGCGTTCTTCGGTGCTTTCAGTATTTTCATCCTTATGAGTTAAATCCATAGGATTATTCTCCATATTTTTGTCCTTTCCGTTTTTCTGTAATGACTATATCAACGCATCTGTCGTAATCATCGACAGGTATATCCTCCGTCAGAAATTCTTCATAGCATACTCCGACAGTATAGCCCTTATAACCGTTTATAAATCTGTCATAATAGCCTTTGCCGTAACCGAGTCTGAAGCCTTTAGCATTAAAGCAGAGTGCAGGAACTATCAGCACGCTGTTTTCCGCACCGGCGGCATCAATCACAGCACAGCTCTTTTTCGGCTCGTCGATTCCGTACATACCTTTTTCAAGATCGTCAAACGTATGTATCACGCAAAACTCCATATTACTGCCGTCTATACATCTCGGCACGGCGACATTCTTTCCTGCTTTCAGGCACTGCGTTATGAATTCTCTCGTATCCACCTCGCCGTCTGTCGAAACAAACGGCAGTATAGTATCCGCCGTCCGCACTTTTTCAAGGCTTAAAAGATTCTCGGTTATAGCGGCATTTTTAACAGCCGTTTCACTGTCACAAAGCAGTTTTCGCTTTTGTAGCAAGGCTTTTCTCAGTTGTTTTTTCTGCTCGTTTACTCTCATCTGCACTGTAAAGACTTAGCTGTCTTTTCTGCTTTTCCTTCACCGCAGAGCAATGCTCCGAGTGCAAGTCCGAATTCCACAGCCGCACCTGCGCCCTTTGCGGTAACTATGTTATCATCAATATTTACAAGGTCGCCCGTGACCATTGCACCCTCAAGGAATTGTTCAAAGCCGGGGAAGCAAGTTGCCTTTTTGCCTTTCAGAAGTCCCAGCTTTCCGATTATAGACGGAGCGGCACAGATAGCACCTATCGCTTTCTTATTATCGGCACAGAATTTTATAGCCGCCTGTACAACGGGGCTTTTCTCAAGATTAAGCGTTCCGGGCATACCGCCTGGAAGAACTATCATCTCGACCTTATCTGTCATAATAACATCGCTGTCGGTAATATCGGCAATAACCGTAATTCCGTGTGCGCCTGTAATCTTACCGCCGCCTATTCCGACGGTAACTACCTCTTTTCCGAATCTCTTTAAAATGTCAATCGGAGCAATTGCCTCGGTTTCTTCAAATCCGTCCGCTAAAAATACATATATCATTCTGATTGTCCTTTCCCGGCATTATAAACCGCACTGAACTTCTCAACCATAAAACACGGGTGATAAGACTTCTTCGCCTTGCGGAGATTCTCCTCTCCCATATCCTCTTCCCTATTTATATATTCAAGTCCTTTACAGAACCTGTTTGCCATCATATAGTTTATCATCGGATATGCTCCGTCATAATCGGTAAACGCTTTTTCAACGTGGGTCACAAACGTATCACTGCATTGCTGTTCGCCGTACGAAAACGCCTGTATCCTGCCATCGACTCTCAGGATTCCGCCGACAAGACCTAAATCGAAGAAATGCTCGAGTCCTATTCCGACAGCACACATTTCCTCCGATTTGTCCTCACTTTTATCGCAATCGTTGCGTATGCACCATTCAAGGCTCATCTGCTTGCATTCGTCAATATTGTCCGGCGTAATATCCTCAAAGCTCCAGTTAAGCTGTTTAAAACGGTTTATATAATTACGCTTTGAATGCAGCTTCTTTCCGCCGAGCGTTGCAAGCGACTGCGACTGATACACATAGTCGTACAGATCTTCGCTTGTATCGAAGGTGAACATACCGGGATAACGCTGTTCAAGCATCTGCTTGTCCTTTATATCCATACTGCAGAATTCAAACGGTATTCCCATACTGTCACAGTAATTTTTTAGTTCTGAAAGCAGTGCGTCCGTATCGCCTTTTCCTGCGGGAAACACGAAACAGTTTCCGTGCTTTGATACATAAAAATCCTGAAAACGTCCTACAGTAATGTTGTAAACACCGCTCCACACAAAGTTGTTTGTGAAGTTATACTCACAACCTCTGAAATCAGACAGCTTCAGAAGCGGATCTATCCACTGCTTGTCGCTGAGTTCAATTTTCTTTAATTCCAACACTTTATATTACCTTGCTTTTGCCTGTTATCAGCCGTAAATCAGCGCCGATAATTCCTTGTTTATCTTTTCGGGAGTGTAAGGATTTTCACCGTCCGAGCACGGCAGTATATACCAGCCCTTCTTGTCGGCTGTGTATAGCGCAGTTTCCCGACAGGCCTTCAGAAAAGCAACGTTGCTTTCGTGAATATCCTTCTTCGCCTCATCTCCGCCGTAACGTGCGGAAAGGAGCTTTTGCGACACCTCTACGGGCATATCCAGAAATATAATCCTTTCGGGACGTGGAATTGCGAATTTATCGTACTCGTAGTCCTCAAGCCACTCAAGGTACTCATCCCATTGGGATTTTTCCAGCTTTGCCATCTGATATATCGCATTTGAGGAGGTGTATCTTGCGGCTATTATGGTCTTGCCCGCTTTATAATCCTTTTCCCAGTCGGTCTTGTAGCTGATATAACGGTCTATCGCATAGAAACTGCCGGCCGTATATGCGCCCGTTCTGCCGTTTTCCTCGCAGAATTTACCGCTGAGATAGTCCTTGATTATCTCACCGCTTGCACTGTTGTAATTCGGAAAGCTGATGAAACGGATATTGCTGTCTGCGCTTGCTTTCAGCATCTCAAGCTGTGTGCTTTTGCCGCATCCGTCAAGCCCTTCTATAACAAACAGTTTTCCGCATTTTCCGTTATTGCCGTTCATACAAACACTCTCTCATAATATAGTATAGTTTTATTTTATCACAAAATCCGTGTCAAGTCAACTTAAAATAAACGCACAAAGTCTTTTGTGACTTTGTGCATTAAAAAGCATTATTCAGCACATTGAACGTTCAACGGTGATTACGGCATTGAGCCTGCCGTCCTTTTCCGCAATTGCGTTCTTTATCATAAGAGCAAGCTCCCCGTCCTTATATCTGAAGCCGAAAGGCGTTACGAGATCGAAAATTACATTTATCCTTGAAACACCATCGGTAATGCGGAAATCGTGGATAGTAAGGCTGCTGTCGATATTTTTTATTATATCAAGAACCACCTTTTTTACCTCGTCCGCTTTCTTGTCATCCACAACTACAGGATCCATATGTATCGTAACACTGCATCTGTACTTTTCCCTGAGATCGTCCTCTATAAGATCTATAAGCTCGTGTGCAAGCATTATATCTGTTTTACTGCTTATTTCGGCGTGGAGCGATATTACCATTCTGCCTACGCCGTAATCATGCACCATAAGATCGTGTACGCCGACTATTCCGTCATAGTTCATTACAGTGTTTTCAATTTCCTCCACCAGTTCCTTTTTAGGCTTTGTGCCAAGCAGCGGAGTAAGGCTTTCCTTGAATGTGCTGAAGCCTGTATAGAGGATAAAAAGCGCAACAACGATACCTGCGTATGCATCAAGTTCAAAGCCGCTGAACAGCTGTATGAACATACAGATGATTACTACCGATGTAGAAATGCAGTCTGAAAGCGAATCTGCCGCTGCAGCCTTCATTGTGGCGCTGTCTATTTTCCGACCGAGCTTTGTGTTGAACAGTGCCATCCACAGCTTCACAAGAAGCGATGCTCCAAGCACCGATACGGCGAGTATGCTGAACTCCGACTTTTCGGGCGAGAAGATTTTTTCGACCGAGCTTTTACCAAGCTCAAAGCCCATCATCATTATGATAAAAGAAATTATTATGCCCGAAACATACTCCATTCTGCCGTGACCGTAGGGGTGTTCGCTGTCTGCAGGCATTCCTGCCATTTTAAAGCCGACAAAGGTCATTATTGATGAGCCAGCGTCTGAAAGGTTATTGAATGCGTCTGCGATTACGGAGATACCGCCTGATAATATACCTGCAATCAGCTTTCCGAGAAACAAAAGTATGTTAAGAACGATACCGGTAAACGCCCCGAGATACCCGTAACGCTTTCTGACAGCGGGATCGGATGTATTTTTGCTGTCCTTTACGAACAGTTTTATAAGCAGATTAGTCATGACTATTCCCCCATATTACACGAATACGGAGCAACATAATGCGTTGCTCCGTATCGGATATTTAAGTTTTATCCGGATTAATCCTTATTGCCCATAAGCAGTACCATTACTGCCTTCTGTGCGTGGAGTCTGTTTTCAGCCTCGTCAAAGATTTCGTTTGCGTGTTCTTCGAATACCTTGGCTGTAATTTCTTCTTCTCTGTGTGCGGGCAGGCAGTGCTGTACCATAGCGTCGGGCTTAGCGACAGCCATAACCTCATCGTTTATCTGGAAGCCCTTGAATGCTTTCTTTCTGATTTCGGCTTCGCCTTCCTGACCCATAGATGCCCATACGTCTGTGAAGATAACGTCTGCGTCCTTTGCGGCCTTTATCGGATCGTCTGTCAGTTCAAAGCAGTCATACTTCTTAGCAAACGCAAGTGTTGTAGCAGCAGGGTGGTAGTTCTCAGGGCAGGCAACAGATACGCTCATACCTGTCTTTAAGCCGCCGACAATGAGCGAGTTTGCCATATTGTTGCCGTCGCCTATGTAGCACATCTTAAGACCGTCAAGCTTACCCTTGTACTCACGGATTGTCATAAGATCAGCAAGCACCTGGCAAGGATGAGAAAGGTCAGTAAGACCGTTGATTATCGGGATATTGCCGTATTCCGCAAGATTTTCAACCTCTGCCTGATCGAATGTTCTTATCATAATACCGTCAATGTAGCGTGATAAAACTCTTGCAGTATCCTGTATAGGCTCGCCTCTGCCTATCTGCATATCGCTTGCTGAAAGGTAAAGGGGATTGCCGCCGAGCTGATACATACCTGTTTCAAAAGAAACTCTTGTTCTTGTAGAAGCCTTGCGGAAGATCATACCGAGCGTCTTACCCTTTAAATGATCGTGAGGAATGCCGTGCTTAAGCTCATACTTGAGCTGATCTGCGAGATTGAGAATCTCAATGATCTCCTCTGTGCTGAGATCCATCATCTTAAGTAAATGTTTCATAATTTTTTCCTTTCGGTTTTAGTTTTTTATTTTATTTTAAAAGCTCTGCGAGTATTTCAAGACCTCTGTCAATATCCTCATAAGAGATAGTGAGCGGAGGAAGAAGTCTTAACTTTTCCTTTGCGGTAAGGATAAGAAGTCCGTGTTCAAGAGCGGCATTCAGTATATCCTTTGCATTCTTGGTCTTTAGCTTTATGCCAATCATAAGACCCATACCTGTAACCGATTCGACCTCTGGTATCTCTTTCAGCTTTTCGGCTATATATCTTCCCTTATCTGCAACCTGCGACAAGAAAATCGGATCCGCCGCTTTCTTCAGCACCTCAATTGCACCTGCGCAAGCGATAGGATTTCCGCCGAATGTCGAACCGTGTGTTCCGGGAGTAAGTACACCTGCGCACTTGTCACCGCTGAGGCACGCACCCATCGGGATACCGCCTGCTATGCCCTTTGCAAGTGTAATTATATCGGCTTTCTTTCCGAAATTATCGCCTGCAAGAAATTTACCCGTTCTGCCGACACCCGTCTGTACTTCGTCCGAGATTGTCAGCACATCACGCTCGGCGCAAAGCTCAAATATTGCGTCAACGAACTTCTGCTCCAGCGGCACAACACCGCCCTCGCCCTGTATGTATTCGAACATTACGGCACATACCGTATCATCGAGCTTCGCCTTAAGATCCTCTATATTGTTTGCTTCAACGTTTATAAATCCGTCAACAAACGGGAAGAAGTAGTTGTGGAACACGTCCTGTCCCGTAGCCGACAGCGTGCAGAGCGTTCTGCCGTGAAATGAATTTACAAGGGTGATTATATTATGTCTGCCCTTGCCGTATTTGTCGAAGCTGTACTTTCTTGCTATCTTGATAGCACATTCATTTGCCTCAGCACCGCTGTTGCAAAGGAACATATTCTTCATTCCTGCCGCTTCCGATAATCTCTCGGCAAACTCAGCCTGAACCTTTGTGTAATAATAATTTGAGGTATGCTGTATACTGCGTACCTGTTCGCACACAGCGTCAGCCCACTCCTTGTTGCAGTAACCGAGCGAGTTTGTGCCGATACCGCTGCCGAAATCTATATACGTCTTGCCGTTTTCGTCAACTGCCTTGTCATCCTCGCCCTTGTCAAGAACAACATTCAGCCTGCCGTATGATCCCATTATATGAGAATTGAATTTGTCTATAGTATTCATATCTGTCCTTTCCGCCTGCATCGTTTGCCGTCAGATAATCATTGTACCTGCGCCCTCGTTTGTAAGCAGCTCTATAAGTATTGAATGAGGTATTCTGCCGTCAATGATATTCGCTTTCTTTACACCTCTGCGGACAGCCTCAACACAGCAATCTATCTTAGGTATCATACCGCCTGAGATTATGCCCTGCTTTTTGAGATAAGGCACTTCGGAAACTCCGACAGTATGTATAAGCGTGCTGTCATCGTCCTTATCCTCAAGAAGTCCCTTTATATCTGTCATAAGGATAAGGTTCTCGGATTTCATCTCAGCCGCAATTCTTGCCGCCGCCGTATCCGCATTGATATTGTATACGGTTCCGTCCTTGCCTGCCGCAACAGTCGAAATTACAGGGATATAGCCCTTTTCGAGAACATCGTTTATAATGCTTACGTTTACCTGAGTAATCTCGCCTACAAGACCTAAATCCGGGTCAAGCTGTTCTGCCTCTATCATATGGTCGTCAAGACCGCAAAGACCTACCGCTCTGCCCTTGTGGCTGTAAAGCAGATCGACAAGATCCTTGTTTACCTTACCGCAAAGCACCATCTGAACGATGTTTATCGTTTCTTCATCGGTGTAACGAAGGCCGTTTACAAACTTGCTCTCCTTGCCGACTTTTTTCAGCATTGCGTTTATTTCGGGTCCTCCGCCGTGTACAAGCACTATCTTGATACCGCAGAGCGACAGAAGAACAAGGTCGGACATAACCGCCTGCTTCAGCTTATCGTTTGTCATTGCGTTACCGCCGTACTTGACTACTACTACCTTGTTTGAATACTGCTGTATATAAGGAAGTGCGTCGCTGAGTATACTTGCTCTCTTTTCGTTTTCAAGTTCCATCTTCTTTTGTCCTTTCGGTGTCAGCTTCTGTATTCTGCGTTTATCTTTACATATTCATAAGTCAGATCGCAGCCCCACGCTACCGATTTATCGGCACCGTCGTGCATATCAATCCTGATAACAATTTCGTCTTCGGAAAGTATCTTGAATGCCTCATCCTCCGAGAAGTCAACACCTGCGCCGTTCTCGCAGACCTTTACACTGCCCTTTGAAGATGACAGAACGACCTCGACCTTCGAAATATCAAAATCGCCATCGGCATATCCTATCGCACAGAGAATACGTCCCCAGTTGGCGTCTGCCGCAAATATAGCCGCCTTTAAAAGACTGCTGTTTATAACAGACAGTGCAACGCTCTTTGCAACAGCTTCTGTAGGTGCGTGGTCAACAACGCATTCCATCAGCTTCGTTGCACCCTCGCCGTCACGGGCGGTTTCTCTTGCAAGGTTCATCATTACAGCGTAAAGACCGTTTATGAACACTTCATAATCCTTGTCCTCTGCCGTTATCTCCTTGTTTCCTGCAAGTCCTGACGCCATTATGCACAGTGTATCGTTTGTGGATGTATCACCGTCCACGCTTACCATATTGTAAGTTATATCGGCTGTCCTTTTCAGGGCCTTATGCAGAAGCTCCGCATTTATCTTTACATCGGTTGTGATAAAAGCAAGCATTGTAGCCATATTGGGGTTAATCATACCACTGCCCTTGCTGATACCGCCGATGTGACAGGTCTTGCCGTCAAGCGTAAACTCTACCGCAAGCTCCTTTTTGCGTGTATCGGTCGTCATTATCGCCTCGCACGCAAGCGAGCTTCCGTCCTCGCTTATGCTGTCTACAAGCGTCTTGATATTGTTCTTCACAGGGTCGATCGACAGCTTCTGTCCGATAACGCCTGTAGAGCCTACTATCATATCATTCTTATCAATACCGAGTTCGTTCGCACAAAGCTCGCACATCTGCTCTGCGATCTCAATACCGTTTGAGTTACAGGTGTTTGCGTTGCCGCTGTTTACGATAACAGCCTGAGCGATACCGTTTTTAAGGTGTTCCTTTGTAACGATTATCGGTGCACCCTTCACCTTGTTCTGTGTGTAGATTGCCGCCGCAGTGCACTTTGTGTCACAGCTTATCACAGCAAGGTCACGCTTTTTCGAGCCGGGCTTTATGCCGACATTGATACCGCCCGCCTTAAAGCCTTTTGCGGCGCATACACCCTTATCCACTAATTTATAATTATCAAATTCAACCATTGTTATTACCTCACTTATTATACAAGTCCGGTCGTTTCGTCAATGCCCATCATTATGTTAAGACACTGAACAGCCGCACCGCTTGCGCCCTTGCCTAAGTTATCAAGTCTTGAGCAAAGCACTATACGGTCATCGTTTCCGCAAACGAATATCTCCATATTGTTCTTACCCGATAATGTGTTTGCGGCAAGGAAACCATTTTCAAGCACGCCCTCGCCCATAATAGGCATCACCTTTACAAGATTTGCGTCTGCATAATGCTCAGTGAAAGCCTTATGAATATCGGCAAGCGTATATTTCTTCGGCAGAAGTCTTGTGAGTACCGGAACAGTTACGACCATACCGCTGAAATAATCGCATATCAGAGGATTGAATACAGGCTTGTAATCAAGTCCGCTTATCTTCATCATTTCAGGTAAATGCTTATGCTCCTGAGGAAGCGCATACTGTCTTGGGCTGTAAAATTCTTCGGGCTTTTCATCGCTTTCGTACACTGCGATAGCCTTCTTTCCCGCTCCGCTGTAACCGGATACCGCATGAGCGACAACAGGATAATCGCTCGGCATTATGCCAGCCTTTACAAGAGGATATACAAGCGAAATAAAACCGCTTGCATAGCATCCGGGGACAGCTACTCTCGATGAAGCCACTATCTTTTCTCGGTGCTGCTTTGATAGCTCGGGAAAACCGTATGCCCAGTCGGGATTTGTCCGATGTGCCGTAGAAGCATCTATAATTCGGACGTTACTGCCCTTCGCAAGTTCTACCGCCTCTCTTGCGGCGGCATCGGGCAGACAAAGGAACGTGAAATCGGACGAGCATATAAACTTCTTACGCTCATCGTTATCCTTTCTCTTGTCCTCATCTATCTTCATTATTTCAATATCGTTCCTGTCCTTGAAACGTTCGAGAATTTTAAGTCCGGTCGTTCCTTCCTGACCGTCAATATACACCTTTACGCTCATATAAGCACCTCTTATTTTTTAAGAAATCTTGTCATTCCGCAGCCACGTTCATCATTAGGTCTGCGCATAAATCCGAGCTTTTCGTAGAACGGCTCTTTATCCTTTGCCGCCATAAGATTTATCATTATCGTTTCGCCCTCGTCAGCGACCGACAACGCTTTATCCATAAGCCTTGAAAGCATCTCTCTGCCTATTCCCTGTCCCTGATATTCGGGACGTACAATAACATCGCTGATAAAGAACTGATAGCCTCCGTCGCCGACTACCCTTGCCGAGCCGACTTCTTTTTCTCCGTCAAGCGCCGTTATCGCAAACACAGAGCTTTTAAGCGCACAGTTAAGCTGTCTTGTCGAAAGCTCATACCAGCCTACGCTTCGTCTGAACGAATTTATATCGTGCGGCAATCTGTATTCATAAGTTATCATCAGATGTTGATACCGCCCAGTCTGCCTTCAAGCTCAGCTATCTGACGCTTTACCGCATCGGGAGCAGGTCCGCCGTCAACGCCTCTTTGCATAACGCAGGTATCAAGGCTGATAGCGTCATATACGTCATTATCAAACGTTTCGCACAGCTTCTTGTATTCTTCTATCGGGAGCTGTTCAAGCGTTGTATTCTTCTCTATGCAAAGTGCAACGAGTGTACCGGTTATCTTATATGCCGTTCTGAAAGGAAGTCCCTTCTTTACAAGATAGTCAGCACAGTCTGTAGCATTGATAAAGCCCTTTGCGGCGGCAGTACGCATATTGTCTTTAAGTACCGTCATAGTCGCAAGCATAGGAGTAAATGTCGAGATACACAGCTTTACTGTGTCCACTGCGTCAAATATTGCCTCCTTGTCCTCCTGCATATCCTTGTTGTATGCAAGCGGAAGTCCCTTCATCATTGTGAGAAGCGTTTGCAGATCGCCGTATACCCTTGCCGTCTTGCCTCTTATAAGCTCCGTAACATCGGGGTTCTTCTTCTGCGGCATTATCGAGCTTCCTGTAGAATATGCGTCGTCAAGCTCGATAAACTTGAACTCCCATGAACACCACATGATTATCTCTTCCGAAAATCTCGAAAGGTGCATCATAAGCATCGAAATATCGGAGCATAGCTCAATGCAGAAATCCCTGTCGGATACGCCGTCAAGGCTGTTCATCGTAATATCCTTGAAGCCGAGAAGCTCGGCGGTTCTCTTTCTGTTGAGAGGATATGTAGTGCCTGCAAGCGCACACGAACCGAGCGGCATTACATCCATTCTTTCCTTACAGTCTGCAAGTCTTGTCAGATCTCTTGTCAGCATCTGTGCATATGCCATAAGATGATGTGCGAATGTAACAGGCTGTGCACGCTGTAAATGAGTGTAGCCCGGCATTACGGTTTCGGTGTGCTGTTTTGCAATATCTATAACAGTGTTTATAAGCTCACGGACAAGCTTTGCAATCTCATCGACTTCATCCTTGAGATAAAGCTTTATATCCAGAGCCACCTGATCGTTTCTGCTCCTTGCGGTGTGCAGACGCTTTCCCGCATCGCCTATTCGTGCGGTAAGCTCAGCCTCAACGAACATATGAATATCTTCCGCATTGGGATCGAAATGCAGTGTTCCGTTTTCAATATCACTTAAAATTCCGTTAAGACCTTCTATTATCACCTTGCTGTCCGCAGGGTCGATAATGCCGCACTCACCGAGCATGGTTGCGTGTGCTATAGAGCCTTTTATATCATGCTTGTACATTCTTGCATCAAATGAGATGGAAGAATTGAAATCGTTGACCTTTGAGTCAACCTCCTTTGAAAATCTTCCCGCCCACATCATTTTAGACATACTGTTATTTCCTTTCAGATTTATGTTCATAACGCAAAAAGCGTTTTGTTTTTTCCGTTATAAATATAAAAGTAATTAAAACGCTTTTTAAAACACAGCCGACACCGACCGTGTTTTAAATCGCATCTTAAAAACCGTAAAAGCCGCAAGGCATAGTTTTACACCTTGCGGGATTTACCGTAACGCTTTTATAGCTTACTTATTGTTTCTCTCAGCGTCAAGCAGAGCCTTGACCTTTATCGGCAGACCGAACAGGTTGATAAAGCCCTTTGAATCTGTCTGATCGTAAACATCGTCCTCACCGAATGAAGCGAAGTCTTCGCTGTACAGTGTGTAGGGTGATGTAACGCCTGCGTTGATGATGTTACCCTTGTAGAGCTTGAGCTTAACGTCGCCTGTAACAGTTTCCTGTGTCTTGTCAACGAAAGCGTCCATAGCCTCTCTTAAAGGTGTGTACCACTGACCGTTATATACGATGTCTGCATACTTCTGTGCAAGACCGTACTTGTAGTGCTGTGTTTCCTTATCAAGACAGATAGTTTCGAGAACTTCGTGAGCGTGATAAAGGATTGTTCCGCCGGGAGTTTCGTAAACGCCTCTTGACTTCATACCTACAAGTCTGTTTTCAACAACGTCGAACAGACCGATGCCGTTCTCGCCGCCGAGCTTGTTAAGAGTCTTTATGAGCTTTACGCCGTCCATCTTTTCGCCGTCCAGCGAAGTGGGGATACCCTTTTCAAAGTGTATTGTAACATATGTAGGCTTGTCGGGAGCCTGCTCGGGTGAAACGCCAAGCTCAAGGAAGCCTTTCTTATTGTACTGAGGCTCGTTTGCGGGATCTTCAAGGTCAAGACCTTCGTGTGATAAATGCCAGAGGTTCATATCCTTTGAGTAGTTTGTTTCACGAGTAATCTTTATCGGAACATTGTGTGCCTCTGCATACTCGATTTCCTGATCTCTTGACTTAATATCCCATATTCTCCAGGGAGCGATAATCTCAAGCTCAGGTGCCAGAGCCTTGATAGTAAGCTCAAAACGTACCTGATCGTTGCCCTTACCTGTGCAGCCGTGGCAGATAGCGTCAGCGCCTTCCTTCTTAGCTATCTCAACAAGTCTTTTAGCTATAGGAGGACGAGCAAACGAAGTACCGAGCAGATAACCCTCGTACTTAGCGCCTGCCTTGAGTGTGGGGAATATGAAGTCGTTTACGAATTCGTCCTGTATATCTTCTATGTAGAGCTTTGATGCGCCTGTCTTCTTAGCTCTTTCTTCAAGACCTACTATTTCAGAGTCCTGTCCTACGTTACCTGCTACGCAGATTACTTCACAGCCGGGATAATTCTCGTGTAACCACGGAATGATGATGGACGTATCAAGTCCGCCTGAATAAGCAAGTATAATCTTTTTGATTTCTTTAGCCATTTTATTATTTCCTTTCTATCTCACAGACGCTTTCGGGCGTTCTGCTTTCTGATTTAACTCACATTGAATATTATACACCTTTTCACTTCAAAGTCAAGTATTTTTATGCACAAAACTGCATAATATACTGTATATAGTGAATAATTGTTGAATTTTAGCGAATTTTTATGTATTTTTTTGATTGACAAGCCGTAAATGTAAGGATATAATAATAGTAAAAGGAAATTCAGTCGGAGGAATTATGGAACTTAAGGACAAGCTGGAAATACTTATTAAAAGAAACGGCTATAAAAAGACGGACTTTGCGTCTGCCGTATCCATAACCTACAGAGCGCTTGCGAACTACATAAGCGGTGCAAGGACCCCGAGAGCAAAAACGCTGTCGGATATGGCTGTACTGCTCGGCGTCAGCGAGGAGCTGCTGACAGACGACACTGTGGATCTGATACTGTCAGGCGATGAAAAGCTGTATTTCAACGGCACTTCTCCGACAGAAACAAGAGAAAAGGCCGATGTACTTCTGAACGAAGTATCGGCTATGCTTGACGATGAAGATTTCACCGAAAATGATAAGACAACTTTCTTTTCCTGTATTGCAGAAAAATATTTTGCAGGAAAAGCAAAAAATCATAAAGAAACTATTGACAATGCAGTATGACGGTGTTATAATACAAACAGTTGAACAACCGTTCAAATGAAATGAGGTTAAAATGGCGGTCAGCAAATCAGAAAAGTCGGAAAATATCACTGCAAAAGACGAAAATGAATTCTGTAACTGCAATGTGATACACGAGGACGTAGTAAACTATGTGCGTGAGAGGATGCTTGAACAGATGCAGTTTGAAAAGCTGTCAATGTTCTTCAAGGCTATAAGCGATGAAACAAGGATTAAAATTCTCTACTCGCTGTCACGCTCAAAAATGTGCGTGTGCGACCTCGCCGCCCTGCTCGGAATGACAGCATCGGCAATTTCTCACCAGCTGAGAGTATTACGGCAGGCAGAGCTTGTTCGCAGTGAAAAGCAAGGCAAAGTCGTTTACTATATGCTCAGCGACAACCATGTAAACACGGTGTTCAGCAATGCGCTTGAGCATATTATGGAGTAAAACGGGAAAAATCAAAGGAGATAGCATCTCCTGTTTTTTCGGGCAATACATTTGAACAGTTACTCAATTGTTCAAAACTTCAACCATATCAAAGGTGGTAGCTTATGAAAAGAATCTATATTTTAGAAGGTCTTGACTGCGCTCACTGCGCAGAGGAGATTCGTGCGGAAGTCGAAAAGGACGAACGTGTGAAATCGGCAGGAATGAACTTTATGAAGCAGGAGCTTACAGTTGAAGCGGAAAATTCGTGTTCGCCCGATGAGCTTATGACAACGGTCACCGAAGTTGTCGCAAAGCTCGAACCCGATGTAACAGTCAGGGAAAGACAGACTTTTAAAGAAAAGAAATATATAATAGACGGCCTTGACTGCGCACAGTGTGCGGAAGAAGTAAGAGAGGCAGTTGAAAAGTCGGATTATGCGAACGGCGCAAAGATGAATTTCATCAATAAGGAGCTTACCGTAACACCGTCAAAGATAATTTCCGACAAGGAGCTGTTAAAACAGGTAACAGCAACGGTAACTGCCGTTGAACCGGATGTAACGGTCAGCGAAAAGGAAAACCACGTTGAGAAAAAGGTAAGCTATACTAAAGATATAATAAAGATGATAAGCGCAGGCATTCTGTTCATAGTTGCTTTTATCCTTGAAAAAACTATCGGTACAGAGCAGCTTGTGCCGCAGATAGCGATACTTACGATGTATCTTGCGGCTTACGTTATCTGCGGACTTGAAGTAGCAATCACTTCAATAAAGGCAATAGCAAAGAAGAATTTCTTCAACGAAAACACGCTTATGCTTATAGCAAGCATCGGCGCTATCGTACTCGGAGAATACGAAGAAGCGGTCGCCGTTATGCTGTTCTACACTGTCGGAGAATTCTTCCAGTCAATAGCCGTGAACAAGTCAAGAAGAAGCATATCTTCTCTCATCAAGACAAAGCCCGAAACAGCCGATGTTCTGATTGACGGCGAATATATAACAGTCGATCCCGAAAACGTTGAAACCGGCAGTATAATAAGAGTAAAGCCCGGCGAAAAGATACCGCTTGACGGCATTGTAGAAAGCGGTAACACATCAATAGATACATCAGCCCTCACAGGCGAGAGCTTACCGAGAGATATAACGGTAGGTGATGAAGTCCCCGCAGGCGCTATCAACATTTCAGGTGTTATCACGCTTAAAACAACACGCCGGTTCACCGACAGCACGGTATACAAAATGCTTCAGATGGTCGAATCCGCTGTCGAGAAAAAGACAAAGACGGAGAACTTCATCTCGGTATTTGCAAAATACTACACCCCCATAGTCGTACTTGCGGCAGTGATAATATCGCTTATCCCTCCCCTGTTCACAGGCTTTGATTTCGGAACGTGGGTACAAAGAGGTCTTATCTTCCTCGTAATTTCATGCCCGTGCGCACTGGTTATTTCCGTACCGCTCGGATACTTTGCAGGTATCGGCAAGGCTTCATCAAAGGGTATACTGGTTAAAGGCAGTAACTACCTTGAAGCAATATCAAAGGCTAAGGTCGTACTGTTTGATAAGACAGGCACGCTTACAAAAGGTCAGTTTGAGGTTACAAGGACAGAGCCTGCTGGAATGAGCAAGGATGAGCTGTTGCGATATGCGGCTTATGCCGAGAGCAACTCCAACCACCCTATAGCCGTTTCGGTAAGAAAGGCATACGGTGCGGATATTGACCAGTCGCAGATTACTCAGTGCTGTGAGATAGCCGGCAAGGGCATCAAGGCTGTAATTTCGGGCGTGACCGTTCTCTGCGGTAACCGCAGACTTATGGCTGACTACAGCATAAACTGCCCCGAAGCAAACGGCACGGTGCTTTATGTGGCTGTTGACAATAAATATGCAGGTCTTATCGAAATTGCAGATATGCCTAAGGAACACTCGGCTGAAGCTGTAAAGATGCTTAAAAATCACGGTGTGAAGGTCGTAATGCTCACAGGAGACAATAAATCTGCGGCAGCTGCGGCGGCTGAGAAACTCGGCATCACAGATTACTACGCAGAGCTTCTCCCCGAAAACAAGAGCGAAATTACGCTTAAGATGAAATCGGAGCTTCCTGACAATGAAAAGGTAATGTTTGTAGGCGATGGCATAAATGACGCACCCGTAATAGCATCTGCCGACATAGGCGTTGCAATGGGCGGCTCGGGCGCTGACAGTGCCATAGAAACCGCAGACTGCGTTCTTATGAAGGACGACCCAATGCAGCTTGCCGATGCATTTGCAATCAGCAAAAAAACAAACCGCATAGTTCTCCAGAATATCATATTTGCACTCGGTGTAAAGCTGATAATTCAGGTACTCGGCGTTTTAGGTCTTGCTAATATGTGGGCGGCTGTTTTCGCAGATGTTGGCGTTTCGATAATCGCTATCTTCAATTCATTAAGACTTATGAGAAAGTAAATAAAACATTTACCGCCTGTGTTTGCTCACTGCATTCACAGGCGGTATTCTTTACTTATTTTTTCTTCTGAACTTTTTCCTTGTCAGCTCATAACTCATATCGACAAGCATCCTTAGTTGTTCATCGGGTACTCTTTCATCAAGGGCGACCGTTATCCAGTTTTCCTTGTTCATATGATACGCAGGATAAAAGCCTTGTTCCATTCTGAGCGACCCGATAAGGATAGGGTCGCACTTGAGATTGACGACATCTATAGTTTTCTGCCCGTCAAGTCCGAGCCTGCTTTCAGACAAATCCATTATCATAGCGAACCACTTTTTCGTATCATTATGACGATACGCCTGAAAACCGGGATTCTTTTTAAACAATCTTTCGGCTCTGACGCCGTAATAGTCGGTTATGTATTTGTCAAGCTGTGAACGATTCATTACCGCTCCTTCTTTACCGTGTATATTCCGCCCGCACCGCAGGATACAGCACCGCTTATTTCAAGGTCGGCGAGTATCTCGCTGAGTTCCCCGAATGATAAGCTGCAGGCAGAAAGCAACGTATCAAGCGTTACTCCGTCACTGTTTGCGATGATACCGAGAATTTCTGCGGCTCCCGATGCGTTTTCTGCGGCTTCCGCAATTTGTCCGCTCTGCTTTTCTTCCGTATCCGTTACCGGCTCTGCCTCACTCACATCCGTATTATCGGTTTCGGCAATCGGTGCTATTATAGGAATTCTTTCTTTTACTGCCGTATCATTCAGTGTAGCAGGCTTTCCCGCTTTTTTCCGCTTTTTCAGCACATTTTCGGGAGTTACTCGGAAATAATCTATTTCCTTTTCCTTATCCTTGACACCTGTAATTTTAAAGCGTGGTGCGTCTGCCGCCTTCACCTTAGGCAGAGGCTTCTTCTCATCTTTTTTCGCAGGCTCAGGTTCCTTTGCTTCACAAACCGTCGGCAGACCCTCAGCAGGCGGTGTTTCCCTGACATTCTCGTGCATCACAAAGCTTGTCAGCTGTTCCTTATCAAGATATGTATCATCGATTCTGTCACGGTAAGTCGGATAAAACTCATTGATAATATCATAGAAATCATAAACGGAATGCGCCCCGTCACGCAAAAATCTGATAACACGGCTGTATTTCTTATCCAGCGTATCGTCAGGTATAGTAAAGAATACCTCTCTGTCCTGCTCGAACGCATGGTTTGCAGTGATAAGGCTTCCGCTTCCGTTGTAGCCGCCTATCACGACAGTACCGTTTGAAAGCCCTGAAATAATACGGTTTCTGAATTTGAAATAATCGGAATTGCACGGCGTGTCCGGGAGAAGCTCCGACAGAATAAGTCCGCCGTTGTCAATTATGTTCTTTCTCAGCCCGAATGAATTATTCGGATAATCAATAGTTATTCCGCAGGCAAGCACAGCCACAGTCGGCTTGCTGTGACGGATGCTGTTGTTGTGCGCTATCCTGTCTATACCCAGTGCAAAACCGCTTACAAGAACAATGTCGCTTCTCGCAAGATTGTAGCATATGTTTTCCGCAAGCCTTATCGCATTGCCAAACGGCTTTCTGGGTCCTACTATCGACACTGCCAGCTTACCCTGCAGGCAGTTTATATCTCCCGCAGTAAACAGCAGAACGGGCGGATCATATATATTCTTAAGCTGTTCGGGATAATTCCTGTCGTCAATTGTGACAATGCCGATATTATTCCCGGCGCAATAATCCATTATCACCTTTGAGCGTTCGAGTGACGCTCTGCGGACATACTCGTGACGGTTAGAAGGTATATGCGACATATCGCCGCTGCTGATATGCTCATACGCAAGTCTTGCATTACCGTATGCCTTTATCACCTCGTGAATTTTCGGGTTACCGCCGCCGAATATCTGCAACAGATAGATGTAATACTCCATAAAGCCCTCTAAAACTATCGCCGCAAGTATTACCTGCGGCGAATTCTGTCATTAACTGTTTTTCTTGTTATCCTCGTTACGAATCTGTACCCTTCTTATCTTGCCGCTGATAGTTTTGGGAAGCTCGTCAACGAACTCCACTATTCTCGGATATTTATAAGGCGCAGTGTTCTTCTTAACGTAAGTCTGAAGCTCTTTTTTAAGCTCTTCAGACGGTTCATAGCCTCTTGCAAGAACGATTGTTGCCTTTACCACCTGACCTCTTATAGGGTCGGGTGCACCCGTAACGGCACACTCAAGCACAGACGGGTGTGCTATCAGAACGCTTTCAATCTCGAAAGGTCCTATACGGTAACCGCTCGCCTTGATAACATCATCATTTCTTCCGACATACCAGAAGTAGCCGTCCTCATCCTTCCAAGCGGTATCGCCTGTATGATACAGCCCGTCGTGCCATGCCTGAGCGGTAAGCTCATCATCACGGTAATAGCCGTCAAAAAGGCCGTCCTTGCCACGCTCGGCACGGACTACTATTTCACCGACTTCTCCGACAGGCACCGGATTTCCGCCATCATCGACAATGTCGACATCATACAGCGGTGTAGGCTTGCCCATTGATCCGGGCTTAGGCGTCATGCCTACAAGATTTGCAAGCAGTGCTGTCGATTCGGTCTGACCGAATGCCTCCATCAGCTTAAGGCCGGTAAACTCAAGCCACTTATTATACACCTCAGGGTTGAGTGCCTCGCCTGCAATAGCAGAATATTTAAGACTCGAAAGATCGTAGTTTTCAAGTCCTTCCTTTATAAAGAAACGGAACATGGTGGGAGGCGCACAGAATGAGGTTATCTTATAGTTCTGCATTATCCTCAGCATATCGGTCGGTATGAACTTGTCAAAATCATACACGAACACGCACGCACCGAGCGACATCTGACCGAACAGCTTGCCCCAGGCGGCTTTTCCCCAGCCTGTATCGGATATTGTAAGATGAACACCGTCAGAATCGACATTCTGCCAGTGTGCCGCAGTCTGAATATGTGCGAGTGCATATCTGTGATTATGGACAACCATCTTGGGATAGCCCGTAGTACCCGATGTGAAATATAGCAGCATATGCTCCCTTGTATCCGTCTGCACACGCTCCATAGTTTCGGGCATTCCGGCAATTTCATCATCGAACGGAATCCAGCCGTCCCTGTGACCGTTTGCTATAAATTTAACAAGACCGTCAGCGTGGATCTCTTCCTGCGCCTCATCGACATACTTGGCTATATCGGGATTATAGCCGGTACATACTATAGCTTTTACGCTTGCACGTTCAAAGCGATAGGTAAAGTCGTGTGTTGTCAGCAGATGCGTTGCAGGTATAGCAACCGCACCGAGCTTGATAAGAGCGATTATCGCAATCCAGAACTGGTAGTTCCTTTTCAGTACCAGCATTACCTTGTCGCCTTTTTTTATACCGTATGACTTGAAAAGATTTGCCGCCTGCGTTGACAGCTTTGAAAGCTGTGAATAGGAAAAATCGTGACGGTTTTCCTGAAGGTCGATGTGGATAAGTGCTCTCCTGTCAGGGTCGATTTCTCCGAACTTATCTATAATATCGTAGCCGAAGTTATAGTTATCGGGGCAGTCTATCTCGAACTTATTCAGTATCCCGTTCTCATCAAAGCCTTCTTTTACAAATCTCTTGTAGTAATTTTTAACCTGTTCCATATACTTTTCTTTCCGTTCCTTTGTTTATCAGATCAGTATCGCCAAGAACTTGCAGTCCTTGCCGTCAACGGCTATCATTCCGTGCGGATTCATGCTGTCGTAATAAATGCAGTCGCCTTCACTTACCGTTTCAATATGACTGCCTATCTGGAACTTCAACGTTCCCGATATTATATAGTCCATTTCCTGACCGTCGTGTACAGACAGGTGTATAGGCTTTTTCTGCTCCTCCTCATCATAAGGAGCTGTTACCAGCAATGGCTCTATTTTCTTGTTTTTAAAAAGATAGGCAAGGTGCTGATAGGCAAATCTTTCCCGACGCTCAATCGGTAAGCCTTGATCCTTACGGACTATCGAATATGTATTGAGCTTAGGCGTAACACCTGTAAGAAGCTCAATAAGCTCAATGCCGAGTGCGTCCGCCGCCTGATTCAGGAATGAAAGCGAAAAATCCTTCTCTCCGTTTTCAAGTGAAATATATTCGTCTGTGGTGACGTTTGTTTTGTTTGCCATTTCGCCGACAGATATATCAAGGTACTCTCTTGTGCTTTTCAGTCTGCCGGATACGTCTTTGATGTTATAATCCATAATGACCTCCGTAACGCCTTGTATTCCCTGTAAATATATAAAGCGTTATGCTTTATTAATTAAGTATACCAAATCACTGCAATAAAATCAATAGTTTTTTGGCGATTTCTCACTAAAATAATATAAAATCAAACTGTCAGTTTATCGGAAATTTTGCTGTAAAGAGTTATCGTTATGCCCTCGGTATCAAGAAGTTCTCTTACAGAGGTATAATCTCCGTGGTCTTTACGGTGCAATATAATATTCTTTGCAATCTCCTCCGTTATTCCCTCAACGCTCATCAGTTCGTTTACGGTCGCTTTATTGAGGTTTACCTTACGAGTACCGTAAGACTCGTTTTTTGTGTAATATCCCGACGAGGCAACGGTAAAACGACTGCACAGTATCATATATACTTCATCATCTACCGAACTTATCTCTTTAAGCTGTGACATAGATGTAAATTTCCCGTGCTTTTCACGATAGTTTATAATATCGTGTGCCGTTTTCCGTCCGACACCTTTTATCTGCATCAGTGTTTCAAGATCTGCTGAATTAAGATCCGGTTTTTGCACATACGAATATGAGCTTTCATCGTATGAGGTTTCATCCACAGAGAACACCCATGCGTTATCACGCATTACTTTGTCGTTATAGTAATATAAAACAACAGTGAGCATTACGGTAAGGATAAGCACGCCTGCGGCAATTATTATTGCGTTGCGTACCTTCCCTTTCATAATACTCACTCCAAGCCGTTATTTTATTTTGTCCCCGAAAAAAACTTGCAAAAACCGCTCAGCCTGCATTCGCTGCAATTCGGTTTTGCCGCACTGCACACAAGCCGACCGTGCCACACAAGCCTGTGACACATCATCAATCTGTCGTCCGGCTTTATTATTGCGGCAAGCTGTTTTTCAACCTTCAGCGCATCCTTTGTTCCGTCGGTAAGACCCAGTCTTCCGCTCACTCTTATAACGTGTGTGTCACATACAAGAGCAGGCTTACCGTAGAGGTCGCCTACTATAAGATTAGCTGTCTTTCTTCCGACCCCGGGCAACTTTACAAGCTGTTCTATTGTATCGGGAATTTCACCGCCGAAATCATCACGGAGCATTCTGCACATCATAACAATATCGACAGCTTTTGTCTTATATAGTCCGCACGAATGTATATATTCCGCAACCTCGTCAGGCTCTGCCGCCGCAAAGCTGTCAATATCGGGGAATTTTTCGAAAAGTGCGGGAGTAACCATATTTACTCGCTTATCGGTACACTGTGCCGAAAGCCTTGTCGCTATCAGAAGCTCATGCGGCTTTTTATAAACAAGAGCGCATTTCACATCCGGATAGCACTCGGCAAGCCCGTCTATAACAAGCCCTGCTCTTTCCTTTTTGGTCATACAGTTCTCTTTTCTGATAATTATAACTATATATTATACTATATCTGCCCCGATGTCAAGTTTTGTCGCAAAATTTTTTCCGATACCGCAAAAACAGCTTCGTTCAGTGCAATTCGGTACTTATCAAAACACAAATAAAAAAGTCCCCCGAATTTAATCGAAGGACTTTGGTGAGCCACCCGGGAATCGAACCCGGGACACCCTGCTTAAAAGGCAGGTGCTCTGCCGCCTGAGCTAGTGGCTCAAAAGCTATAAAACTTTTGAGTTGTTTTCACAACGTGATTTATTATAACAAATCCTGACTCCTTTGTCAAGCCTTTTTTTACATTTTATTTCGATATTATGAAATTTTGATTTATAACCGATTATAACCTGTTTAAATCCGCTCTTCAGCCGCAATACTCTTGGATTCTTATTGACAGAGGCGCATTTTTGTGGTAAAATGATTTTGGTTAGTCTGGATTAACCAAAATGTATTTGTGTATTAACGGAGATATTATGGAAGATAAAAAAATCAATCCACTGCTTACAGGCTCAGCAGAAACTATGCTACAGAGCTTCTATGCAAGAGCAAAGTATTCAAGAAAAAAGAATGCTAAATTTTACGATGCTAAGGCTATAGAGCTTGTCGGAAAAATCGATTATGACTTTTCAAAAGCGGAAAAGGATTCTACGATGAGCAACGGAGTAATCGCACGAACCATCGTATTTGACGAATTGGTCAAAGACTTTATAAACAAAAATCCCGATTGCACAGTTGTAAACATAGCCTGCGGACTTGATACAAGATTTTACCGTATGGATAACGGCAGAATAACGTGGTACAATGTCGATCTGCCCGAAACTATCGAGGTGCGTGATGCAATATATCACGAATCAGGCAGGGTGTCTACAATAGGCATCTCCGCAACCGATCCCGCTTGGGCTGACAAGGTAACAAAAAGAGGAAAAATGCTATTTATAATCGAAGGTCTTTCAATGTATCTTACCTCTGATGAAAACGCTCAGATGCTGTCGATTATCAGAGATAAATTCGATAATGCGACAGTGCTTATGGAGTGCCTTGCTAAAAAATGGGTAAACAAGGAGCATACCGAAAAATCAATTCAGGACACCGGTGCAAAATTCGTGTTTGGTGCTGATACCTTTGATGATTTAGGTAAAGCAGCAGACGGCTTCAGATGTATCAAAAACGATAATATCATCCGTGGTATGACAGAAATCATGCCGATATTAAAACCGTTCAGAAAGCTACCTTTTTTAAAGAAAATCACACAGAAGATTCTTATATTTGAAAAAGCATAACCTGATATTGTCAGCCGACCTTTCAGCGGGTCGGCTTTTTCGTACCCAAAACCGAACATCCGCCTGAAAATGTTACTTTTATGACAAATCTGCCCTATCCGGAAGTTTTCTATTGCATTCTGTCGGATTTTGTGATATTATTATCCTAATAAAATATGCCAACAATACGGCAAATAAAATTTTCGCACTGCAAAAGTGCGGTAAGGAAGAGAAATATGCCAAAAAGACAGGACATTAACAAAATTATGATAATAGGCTCCGGTCCTATCATCATAGGTCAGGCTTGTGAGTTTGACTATTCAGGCACACAGGCTTGTAAAGCACTCAAGAAGCTCGGTTACGAAATAGTTCTTGTAAACTCAAACCCCGCAACTATTATGACCGACCCCGATGTAGCAGACATTACCTACATTGAACCGCTCAACCTCGACAGACTTACTCAGATTATTGAGCAGGAACGTCCCGATGCGCTTCTGCCCAACCTCGGCGGTCAGTCAGGACTTAATCTCTGCTCTGAGCTTGACAAGGCAGGTGTACTGAAAAAGTTCAACGTACAGGTAATCGGCGTTCAGGTTGACGCTATCGAACGTGGTGAAGACCGTATCGAGTTCAAGAACGCAATGAAGGATCTCGGTATCGGTATGCCGAGAAGTGAAGTTGCTTACACGATTGATGAAGCTGTCAAGATAGCCGAGGAACTCAAGTACCCTGTTGTTCTTCGTCCTGCCTATACAATGGGCGGTGCCGGCGGCGGAATGGTTTATAATGTAGACGAGCTTAAGGTCGTATGTGAAAGAGGCTTGCAGGCATCTCTTGTAGGTCAGGTTCTTGTCGAGGAATGTATCTTCGGTTGGGAAGAGCTTGAGCTTGAAGTTGTCCGTGATGCTGACAACAATAAGATTACCGTTTGCTTTATCGAAAACATCGACCCCATCGGCGTGCATACGGGCGACTCGTTCTGTTCCGCTCCTATGCTGACTATTCCTGAAGATGTTCAGAAAGAGCTTCAGGATATGTCTTACCGTATTATCGAATCCATTGAGGTTATCGGCGGCTGTAACTGTCAGTTTGCCCGTAATCCCGAAACAGGACGTATTGTTGTAATCGAAATAAACCCCAGAACATCACGTTCTTCCGCTCTTGCGTCAAAGGCTACAGGTTTCCCTATCGCCTTTGTTTCCGCCCTCCTTGCCTGCGGTCTTACTCTCAAGGATATTCCCTGCGGTAAGTACGGCACACTTGACAAGTATTACCCCGACGGAGATTATATTGTAATCAAGTTCGCACGTTGGGCATTTGAAAAGTTCAAGGGCGCAGAGGATAAACTTGGAACACAGATGAGAGCTGTCGGCGAAGTAATGAGCATCGGCAAGACCTATAAAGAGGCTTTCCAGAAGGCTATACGTTCACTCGAAAAGGACAGATACGGTCTTGGCTTTGCAAAGAACTTCCACGATATGACTAAGGAAGAGCTTTTAGCACAGCTGAGATACCCCACAAGCGAAAGACAGTTTGTTATATACGAAGCACTTCGCAAGGGTGCTACTATTGAAGAAATCCACGCCCTGACAAAGATTAAGGACTGGTTCTTACAGCAGATGAAGGAGCTTGTTGACGAAGAAGAAGCACTGCTCAAGATCAAGGGTTCTGTTCCCGAAAAGGCTGTACTAAAGCAGGCAAAGCTGGACGGTTTCTCCGACCGTTATTTAAGCTCACTTCTTGAGGTTACAGAGGAAGAGATCAGAAATGCCCGTATCGGCTTCGGCATAAAGGAAGCGTGGGAAGGCGTTCATGTAAGCGGTACGGATAATGCGGCTTACTACTACTCCACCTATCATCTTGACGAGGATAAAAGCCCTGTCAGCGACAAGCCCAAGATAATGATTCTCGGCGGCGGTCCCAACAGAATAGGTCAGGGTATCGAATTTGACTACTGCTGCGTTCATGCGGCACTTGCACTCAAAAAGCTCGGCTTTGAATCTATCATCGTAAACTGCAACCCCGAAACAGTTTCAACCGACTACGATACATCGGATAAGCTCTACTTTGAGCCGCTCACCCTTGAAGACGTTCTTTCGATTCACGATAAGGAAAAGCCGCTCGGCGTTATTGCTCAGTTCGGCGGTCAGACACCGCTCAACCTTGCAAGCGACCTTAAGAAATACGGCGTAAACATTCTCGGCACAACTCCCGAAACTATCGACCTTGCGGAAGACAGAGATCACTTCCGTGCTATGATGGACAAACTCGGAATCCCGATGCCCGAATCCGGAATGGCTGTAAACGTTGACGAAGCACTTGAAATCGCTAACCGCATCGGTTATCCCGTAATGGTGCGTCCTTCATACGTTCTCGGCGGCAGAGGTATGGAGATTGTTCACGATGACGAAATGATGAAGGTCTATATGTCTGCGGCAGTAGGCGTTACCCCCGACAGACCTATACTGATAGACCGTTTCCTCCACCACGCAACAGAGTGCGAGGCTGACGCTATCTCGGACGGCAAGAACTGCTTTGTTCCCGCTGTTATGGAGCATATCGAGCTTGCAGGTGTTCACTCCGGTGACTCCGCTTGTATCCTGCCCTCTATGAACCTTACGGAAAAGCAGGTAGCAACAATCAAGGATTACACAAAGAAGATTGCCGTTGAAATGAATGTATGCGGTCTTATGAATATGCAGTACGCTATTGAAGACGATACTGTCTATGTTCTTGAAGCTAACCCCAGAGCGTCCCGTACAGTTCCGTTGGTATCAAAGGTTTGCAACATCAACATGGTACAGCTTGCTACACAGATAATCACATCATCGCTGACAGGCAAGCCCTCCCCCGTACCCGAACTTCACGACAAGGTTATCAACCACTACGGTGTTAAGGAAGCGGTATTCCCCTTCAATATGTTCCAGGAGGTTGACCCCGTTCTCGGTCCCGAAATGCGTTCAACAGGCGAGGTTCTTGGAATCGCTCCCACATTTGGAGAAGCGTACTACAAGGCTCAGGAGGCAACACAGGTAAAGCTTCCTCTTGGTGGAACTGTTCTCCTCAGCGTATGCGACAGAGATAAGCCCGAGCTGCTTGAAATCGCAAAATCATTCAGCGAACTTGGTTTCCGTATCCTTGCAACAGGCAAGAGCTATGATATGATAAAGGACGCAGGCATCACCGCTGAACGTATCAACAAGATGTACGAGGGCAGACCCAACATCACCGATGCAATAGCAAACGGCGATATCCAGCTTATCATCAACACACCCGCAGGAAAGACGAGTGCAAACGATGACAGCTACATCCGCAAGTCAGCAATCAGACATAAAGTGCCTTATATCACAACAATGGCGGCAGCTAAGGCAAGCATCGAGGGTATAAAGTCACTTAAAGCGAACAAGCACTTCGGCGTAAAGTCAATTCAGGCACACCACGCAGATATAAAGTAAATAAGCTGAACCCCCGTCACACGACGGGGGTTCTGATTTTTACTTATCTATATCCTT
>ERZ772861.438-NODE-438-length-47072-cov-5.931365_pt1 | contig 47072 bp, 44 predicted proteins | sample MGYA00512135_ERZ772861 | MGnify/ENA primary metagenome ERZ772861 (study PRJEB29015, sample SAMEA2737700) | human gut metagenome | biome: human gut; feature: human-associated habitat; material: faeces | place: China | collected 2012 ...
TCCCCCCCTCATCCGTCAGGGCCTTTGGCCCTGCCACCTTCCCCGGAGGGGAAGGCTTCCTCCCGGCGGGGGTTTTTTATACCAGGTTCGTATATCCCATCAGGGCCTGGTCTACTTCTTTGGCGCAGGCACGGCCCTCGGTGATGGCCCAGACCACCAGGGATTGGCCCCGGCGGCAGTCACCTGCGGCAAAGATCCTGGGGTTTTCCGTGCGGTAGCCCGTCGTGACGATGCTGCCCCGGTTGTCTCTGGCCAGGCCGAAGGCCTCCGCCACATAGCTCTGGCAGCCGGTGAAGCCCGCGGCGATGAGCAGCAGACCGCATTGGCGCTCCTCCTCACTGCCCTCCAGGGGGACCATCTGGAACCGGCCGTCGATCTGCTTTCCTTCCAGCCTGACGGTGACCACAGATGTGATGTTCCCTTCTTCGTCGGCTTTGATCTCCTTGACGGTGGTCTTGTAAATTCTGGGGTCCTGGCCGAAGACCGCAATGGCCTCCTGCTGGCCGTAGTCCGTCTTCTTCACCCTGGGCCACTGGGGCCAGGGGTTATTCGGCAGCCGCTCCTCCGGAGGGCAGGCCATCATTTCCAGCTGGGTCACACTGCGGCAGCCCTGGCGGATGGCGGTGCCCACGCAGTCGTTGCCGGTATCGCCGCCGCCTACGATGATCACGTCCTTGCCCTTGGCGTCAATGGCAAAGGAATCGGCCTTACCCACCACCTTCCGGGTGGCGCTGGTCAGGTAGTCCACGGCGAAGTGGATGCCCTGGGCCTCCCGGCCGGGGACATTCAGGTCCCGGGGGGTCTTGGAGCCGCAGCACAGGACCAGGGCATCGAAGCCCTCCAGAAGCTCCTGGGGGTCCGTTTTGCCGCCTACGTCACAGCCGGTTCTGAATACCACGCCCTCCGCCTCCATGAGCTTCACCCGCCGGTCCACAACCCGCTTATCCAGCTTCATATTGGGAATGCCGTACATCAGCAGACCTCCCACCGCGTCCTCCCGCTCGAAGACGGTGACGCTGTGGCCCCGGTGATTCAGCTGGTCCGCCACTGCCAGGCCGGAGGGGCCGGAGCCGATGACGGCCACGGTCTTGCCGGAGCGGACGGGGATCTGCCGGGGGGTGATCCAGCCCTCGGCCCAGCCCTTTTCCACAATGGCCAGCTCGTTGTCGTGGACGGAGACCGGCACCCCATTCATGCCGCAGGTGCAGGCCGCCTCACACAGAGCGGGGCAGACCCGGCCGGTAAACTCCGGGAAGTTGCTGGTCTTCAGCAGCCGGTTCAGGGCCTGCCGCCAGTTGCCGTTGTAAATTTCGTCGTTCCATTCCGGGATCAGATTGTGCAGAGGGCAGCCGGAGAACATGCCGCCGAAGTTTTCGCCGCTCTGGCAGAAGGGCACGCCGCAGTTCATGCACCGGGCGGCCTGTTCGGTCCGACTCCGGAGGTTCAGAGGCAGCTTGAATTCCTCAAAATCCCGGATCCGCTCCAGAGGCTCCTTCCACCGGTTCTCCTGCCGGGTAAATTCTAAAAATCCTGTGGGTTTTCCCATGATCCTTACCCCTTTCTCACCGCGTAGAAGGCTTCCATGGTGGCTTTTTCCTGGGACATACCTTTTTCTTCCATCTGGCCGATGGTGGTGATCATCCGCTTGTAGTCCCGGGGGATGATCTTCTTGAATTTGGGCAGATACTCCTGGAAGCGGTCCAGGACCCGCTTGCCCAGAGGGGAGCCGGTCTCCCGGACGTGATGCTCGATGAGGGTCCTCAGTTCCTCCCCGTCATGGCGCTCGGTGACGGCCTCCATGTCCACCATCTGCTTATTCAGGCGCAGATACAGCTCGTGATTCTCATCCAGCACATAGGCAATACCGCCAGACATACCCGCCGCGAAATTCTTGCCGGTGGCTCCCAGGATCACCACCCGGCCTCCGGTCATGTACTCACAGCCGTGGTCGCCGCAGCCCTCGGCTACCGCGTTGGCCCCGGAATTGCGGACGCAGAACCGCTCTCCGGCGATGCCGTTGATGTAGGCCTCGCCGCCGGTGGCACCGTAGAGGGCCACATTGCCGATGATGATATTCTCCTCCGGGGCGAAGGTGCTTCCTGCCGTAGGCCGCACCGTCAGCTTGCCCCCGGAGAGGCCCTTGCCGAAGTAGTCGTTGGCATCCCCCTCCAGGCGGATGGTCAGGCCCTTGGGGATAAACGCCCCGAAGGACTGGCCGCCGCCGCCCCGGGCCTCTACGGTGTAGGTGTCCTCAGGCAGCTCTCCGCACTCCTTGGTCAGGACGGAGCCCAGAATGGTACCAAAGGTCCGGTTTACGCTGGACACACGGACGGTTTCCCTGTGGGGCTTCCCCTTGCGGATGTAGGGCCGGAAGGCAGGCAGCAGCACGCTGTCGTCCAGGGTCTTTTCCAGGTGGAAGTCGTACTTCTCCGCCTCTTCATAGTGCTGAGGGGGCAGATCTCCCAGCACAGCGCTCAGGTCGATGGTATCCGCCCGATGGGTGATCCGGTTTTCCCGGGGCCGCAGCAGGTCTGTCCGGCCTACCAGCTCGTCCACTGTCCGGACTCCCAGCCGGGCCATGATCTCCCGAAGCTGCCGGGCAATGAAGAGCATGAAGTTCATCACGTATTCGGGCTTGCCCTGGAACCGGCACCGAAGCTCCGGATTCTGGGTGGCAATGCCCACCGGGCAAGTGTCCAGGTTGCATACCCGCATCATGACGCAGCCCATGGAAACCAGAGGGGCAGTGGCAAAGCCGAATTCCTCGGCACCTAAGAGCGCCGCAATGGCCACATCCCGGCCGCTCATGAGCTTGCCGTCCGTTTCCAGCCGCACCCGGCCCCGAAGGCCGTTGCGGATCAGGGTCTGATGGGCCTCCGCCAGGCCCAGCTCCCAGGGAAGACCGGCATTGTGGATGGAGCTCTTGGGGGCCGCCCCGGTGCCGCCGTCGTAGCCGGAGATCAGCACCACCTGGGCCCCGGCCTTGGCAACGCCGGCGGCGATGGTGCCCACGCCGGCCTCGGAGACCAGCTTCACATTGATCCGGGCATCCCGGTTGGCGTTTTTCAGGTCGTAGATCAGCTGGGCCAGATCCTCAATGGAATAGATATCGTGGTGGGGCGGCGGAGAGATCAGGCTGACGCCGGGGGTAGAGCACCGGGTCTTGGCTACCCAGGGGTAGACCTTGCTACCGGGCAGATGGCCCCCTTCCCCGGGCTTGGCTCCCTGGGCCATTTTGATCTGGATCTCCTTGGCAGAGCACAGGTAGGCGCTGGTCACGCCGAACCGGGCAGAAGCCACCTGCTTGATGGCGCTGTTTTTGTCCGTGCCGAACCGGGCCGGATCCTCGCCGCCCTCGCCGGAATTGGACTTGCCCCCCAGGCGGTTCATGGCCTGGGCCATGCAGCAGTGGGCCTCCATGGAAATGGAGCCGTAGGACATGGCACCGGTCTTGAACCGCTTGACGATCTCCTCCGCAGGCTCTACCTCCTCCAGAGGAATGCCTCCGTCCTGGGGATAGTTGAATTCCAGCAGACCCCGGAGGGTGTGGGGCTTCCGCTCGTCGTCCACCAGGTCGGTGTACTCCCGGAAGCGGTCATAGGAACCGGACTGCACCGCCTCCCGAAGGGCGATGATGGTCTTGGGGTTATACAGATGGTCCTCGGCGGCGGAGCCGGAGCGGAGCTTATGGGTGCCCACGCTGTCCAGGGTGGTGTCCACCCCCAGGTCCAGAGGATCAAAGGCATGGTTGTGCCGCCACTGGACCCCCTCGGCGATCTCCTTCAGGCCAATGCCCGCCACAGGGCTGACGGTATTGGTAAAGTAGCTGTCGATGACCTCTTTGCAGATGCCCACCGCCTCAAAAATCTGGGCGGACTGGTAGGATTGCAGGGTGGAAATGCCCATCTTGGAGGCGATCTTCACAATGCCCGCCAGAATGGCCTTGTTGTAGTCCGCAATGGCCTGGTGGCAGTCCTTGTCCAGCATATTCCGCTCCACCAGCTCCTCAATGCAGTCCTGGGCCAGGTAGGGATTGATGGCCCGGGCACCGTAGCCCAGCAGGGTGGCGAAATGGTGGACATCCCGGGGCTCCGCGCTTTCCAGGATGATGGACACGGCGGTCCGCTTCTTGGTCCGGACCAGATACTGCTCAATGGCGGACACCGCCAGCAGAGAGGGAATGGCCATGTGGTATTCGTCCACCCCCCGGTCGGAGAGGATGATCACGTTGGCCCCGTCCCGGTAGGCCCGGTCCACCTCCACAAAGAGCTTGTCGATGGCACTTTTCAGGGAGGCATTGGTGTAGTACAGCAGGCTCACCGTAGCCACCCGGAACCCGGGGCGCTTCATGGCCTTGATCTGCATCAGCTCCACAGAGGTGATGATGGGATTCTTGATTTGCAGCACCCGGCAGTTTTCCGCCTTTTCCTGAAGGAGGTTGCCGTCGGAGCCGATATACACGGAGGTATCCGTGACAATTTCCTCCCGCAGGGCATCGATGGGCGGGTTGGTCACCTGGGCAAAGAGCTGCTTGAAGTAGTTGAAAAGGGGCTGGTGCTTCTCGGACAGCACCGCCAGAGGGATATCCGTGCCCATGGAGGAGATCTTCTCGGCCCCCAGCCTGGCCATGGGCACAATGGCGTCCATAATGTCCTCGTAGGTATAGCCGAAGGCCTTGTAGAGCTTGTCCCGCTGGGCCTGGCTGTAGCTTTCCACCTTCTTGTTGGGCACCGGCAGCTCCTCCAGGGTCACCAGGTACTGGTCCAGCCATTCGCCGTAGGGCTGACGGGCCGCCAGGGCCATTTTGCACTCCTCATCGGAGATGACCTTTTTCCGGACCGTATCCACCAGCAGCATTTTACCGGGCTGGAGCCGGGACTTTTTCAGGATCTTCTCCGGGGGGATATCCAGCACGCCTACCTCAGAGGACAGCACCAGCCGCCGGTCCGTGGTGATGTAGTATCGGGCGGGCCGCAGGCCGTTCCGGTCCAGCACGGCACCCATCATGTCGCCGTCGGAGAAGAAGATGGCGGCGGGGCCGTCCCAGGGCTCCATCATGGTGGAGTAGTAGCGGTACATATCCCGCTTTTTCCGATCCATGGCCGTATCCTTCTGCCAGGGCTCCGGGATGGTCATCATCACGGCCAGAGGCAGAGGGATGCCGTTCATCATCAGAAATTCCAGGGTGTTGTCCAGCATGGCGGAGTCGGAGCCTGTGGGGGCGATCACCGGCAGGACCTTCCCCATGTCCTCTTCCGAAAGGCTTGGAGAGTCCATGGTCTCCTCTCTTGCCAGCATCCGGTCCGCATTGCCCCGGATGGTGTTGATCTCCCCGTTGTGGAGGATCAGCCGGTTGGGGTGGGCCCGCTCCCAGCTGGGGGTCGTATTGGTGGAGAACCGGGAGTGGACCATGGCGATGGCGCTTTCCACCCGTTCATCCTGCAGATCCAGGTAGAACTTCCGGAGCTGGTTCACCAGGAACATGCCCTTGTAGACCACGGTCCGGGAGGAGAAGGAGCACACATAGGTGCCCTCGCTGGACTGCTCGAAGACCCGGCGGATGACATAAAGCCGCCGGTCAAAGGCCAGACCCCGGTCCACATCCCCAGGCCGGGCCACAAAGCACTGATAGATGCCGGGCATGGAGTCCCTGGCCGGGGCTCCCAGGATCTCCGGGTTCACCGGCACCTGACGCCAGCCCAAAAAGGGGACCCCCTCCTTGCCGCAGATGACCTCGAAGAGCTTCTGGGCCTGGCGGCGCTGCAAATTCTCCTGGGGGAAGAAGAACATGCCAACGCCGTAGTCCCCCTTCTGCCCCAGGTCCAAGCCAAAGGTGCTGTAGAGCCTGTGGGGCATTTGCAGCAGCACGCCGACGCCGTCGCCTACCTGTCCCGTGGCATCCTTACCGGCCCGGTGCTCCAGCCGCTCCACAATGGTCAGGGCATCGTCCACCACATCGTGGCTGGCAATGCCGTCGATATTCACAACGGCACCGATGCCGCAGGCATCGTGCTCGAAACGTTCAGAATATAATGTTTTTTCCATGGTTACCTCCGTTCCCCACCTTCCCTTGGGGGAGGGTGCCGCCGCAGCGGCGGATGAGGGGCGGTATAAAGTCGGTCCTTGTACCGCCCCACACCCGTCAGGGCTTTGCCCTGCCACCCTCTCCCAGGAGAGGGTTTTTTTACTTCCCGCTGTCGCCGTAGTTGCTCAGCACTCTGGCGGAGGGGTCTTTCACATCGCAGCCTTCCCAGGTCTTGTTGGGCATCCAGAAATCCACCACCATCTGGGCCTGGCCGGGATAGTACCGCTCGAAGAGCTCCCGGTACAGCAATGACTCCTTGGTGAAGGGTCTGGCGTGGGTATAGCGGGCGGCCCTGTGCCGGAACTCCTCCTCGGTGTACCGGCTTTCGGCGTACTCCTTCAGGTCGTCTACCATGGAGTGGCCTACGGCATCGGAGAATGCCGCCTTCTCCCGCATGAGAATATCCTGGGGCAGATAGTCCCCCTCAAAGGCATGGCGCAGCAGATACTTGCCCTTGCCGTAGTGGTTGCGCTTCATCTCCGGGTCCAGAGCCATCACATACTCCACAAAGTCCAGATCTCCGAAGGGCACCCGGGCTTCCAGGGAGTTGACGCTGATGCAGCGGTCCGCCCGAAGCACATCGTACATATGGAGCTCCCGGATCCGCTTCTCCGCTTCCTTCTGGAATTCCTCGGCAGAGGGGGCGAAGTCCGTATATTTGTAGCCGAACAGCTCATCGGAAATTTCGCCGGTGAGCAGCACCCGCAGGTCCGTATGCTCATGGATATACTTGCACACCAGATACATACCGATGGAGGCCCGGATGGTGGTGATGTCGTAGGTGCCCAGCAGCGCCACCACCTGGGGCAGGGCTTCCAGAACATCCTGCTTGGTGATGATGACCTCCGTATGGTCCGCGCCGATGTAATCCGCCACCTCCCGGGCGTATTTCAGGTCGATGGCATCCAGGTCCATGCCGATGGAGAAGGTCCTGATGGGCTTTTTGCTGGCCCTCGCCGCCACGGCGCAGACCAGGCTGGAGTCCAGCCCGCCGGAGAGGAGGAAGCCCACAGGGGCATCGGCATCCAGCCGCTTTTCAATGCCCGCTACCAGCTTGTCATGGATTTTTTTGCAGGCGGTCTCCAGGCCGTCGGTGCAATGGGACTTGGGGGTGGCCACATCCCGGTAGCAGACGAACTTTCCGTCCTTATAGTAGTGTCCCGGAGGGAAGGGCAGGATCCGGTCGCACAGGCCCACCAGGTTCTTGGGCTCGCTGGCAAAGATGGGGGCACCCTCCCTGTCGTAGCCATAGTACAGAGGCCGGATGCCGATGGGGTCCCGGGCGGCAATGAGCTGCTGGCCGTCATACAGGACCAGGGCAAATTCCGCGTCCAGGTCCCGGAACATCTCCACGCCCTTCTCCTGATACAGGGGCAGCAGGATCTCACAGTCGGAATCGCTCTGGAAGGTGTAGCCCTTTCGGATCAGCTCTTCTTTTATGGGCCGGAAGCCGTAAATTTCGCCGTTGCATACCACCGCTCCGTCCCCCCGGAGGAAGGGCTGCATGCCTGCCTCCGTCAGGCCCATGATGGACAGCCGGTGGAAGCCCAGAAAGCCCCCCGGCAGGGGCAGCATCCGGGTCTGGTCCGGCCCCCGGGACACGGTGCGGTCAAAATAAGGCCGAATGGATTCGGCAGTGAATTTTTTTCCAAGATAGCCGATAATGGAACACATATGGTTTCCTCCTTCTCTATGACAAAACCGGATTTTTGAAGAAATCCGGTTTTGGAAACGCTATTCTTCCTTCCTTGGAAGCTGATGGTATATCCGATACGGTCCCCCAGGGGCGGCTGATAGCCGCCCCTACAGGGCTGTGTGGTTTTACCGAACGTCAAACAGGATCTGGCCGTAGCTGGGGTAGGGCCACTTTTCGCTGGGCATAATGGTCTCCATGGAGTCCACGGCAATGCGCAGCTCCCGCATATCGTCCAGGATGGTGGTCTTGAAGATGTCGGCCAGGGCGGCGGCATCGGGGGCGGCCTTGGTGCTCAGCAGGTCCTTCTCCAGCTGCCCGGCTGCCCGGTAAGCGGAGGCCTCCAGGGCGCTGAGCTTCCGGCCCAGGTCCTCCTCGTAGCTGCAATCCATATCGCTGAGGGAGGCCTTCTTGGCCTTGGCCCGCTGGGCCAGGGAGCCGGTGTAATCGGACACGGCGGGGAGGATATCCTTCCAGGTCATGTCCAGCATGGTGGTGGCCTCGATGTTGATGATCTTGGAGTAGTTCTCCAGCTTGACCTCGTGACGGGCGGTGAGCTCCGCCTCGGAGTAGACCTTGTGGGAAACGAACAGGTCTACGTTCTTCTTGTCCAGCATATGGGCCAGGGCGTCGGGGGTGGCCTTCAGGTTCAGCAGGCCCCGCTTCTCGGCTTCCGTCACCCAGGAGGCATCATAGCCGTCGCCGTTGAAGACGATGCGCTTGTGGTCCGTAATGGTCTTGCGGATCAGCTCATGGAGGGCGGTCTCGAAGTCCTCTACGTTCTCCAGCCCATCGGCAAATTCCTTCAGCTCCTCCGCCACAATGGTGTTGAGCACCGTGTTGGTGCAGGAGATGGACTCGGCGGAGCCCAGCATTCGGAACTCAAACTTGTTGCCGGTAAAGGCGAAGGGGCTGGTCCGGTTCCGGTCCGTGGCATCTCTCTGGAACTTGGGCAGGGTATGGACGCCGATGCGCATGACTTCCTTTTCCTTGCCGTCGTAAGGCGCTTCCTTTTCGATGGCCTCCAGGATCTCGCTCAGGTCGGAGCCCAGGAACATGGACACAATGGCGGGAGGGGCCTCGTTGGCACCCAGCCGGTGATCGTTGCCGGCGGAGGCTACGGAGATCCGCAGCAGATCCTGGTATTCATCCACAGCCTTGATGACGGCGCAGAGGAACAGCAGGAACTGGGCGTTTTCATAGGGGGTCTCCCCGGGCTCCAAGAGGTTCACGCCGGTGTCCGTGGAGATGGACCAGTTGTTGTGCTTGCCGCTGCCGTTGACCCCGTCGAAGGGCTTCTCGTGGAGCAGGCACACCAGGCCGTGGCGCTGGGCCACCTTGCGCATCATCTCCATAGTCAGCTGGTTGTGGTCCGCGGCAATGTTGGTGGTGGTGAAGATGGGGGCCATTTCATGCTGGGCAGGGGCCACCTCGTTGTGCTCGGTCTTGGCCAGGACTCCCAGCTTCCACAGTTCCTCATTCAGCTCCTTCATAAAGGCGGCGACTCTGGGCTTGATGGCACCGAAGTAATGGTCATCCAGCTCCTGGCCCTTGGGGGCCTTGGCACCGAAGAGGGTCCGGCCGGTGTAGATCAGATCCTTGCGCCTGTCGAAGTCCGCCTTGTCGATGAGGAAGTACTCCTGCTCAGGGCCCACCGTGGTCTTGACGGAGGTCACATCCTCGTTGCCGAAGAGCTTCAGCACCCGCAGAGCCTGGCGGTTGATGGCCTCCATGGACCGCAGCAGAGCCGTCTTCTGGTCCAGGGCCTCTCCGCCGTAGGAGCAGAACACCGTGGGGATGCACAGAACGCCGTCCTTGATGAAAGCATAGGAGGTGGCATCCCAGGCGGTGTAGCCCCGGGCCTCAAAGGTGGCCCGCAGGCCGCCGGAGGGGAAGGAACTGGCATCCGGCTCGCCCTGGACCAGCTCCTTGCCGGAGAACTCCATAATGACCTTGCCCCCGGCCTTGGGGGAAATGAAGGAATCGTGCTTCTCGGCGGTAACGCCGGTCATGGGCTGGAACCAGTGGGTATAGTGGGTAGCGCCCTTTTCCACAGCCCAGTCCTTCATGGCGTTGGCCACCACAGTGGCTACATTCATATCCAGGTGCTTGCCCAGCTTGATGGTCCGCTGCAGGGCCTTATAGGTCTCCTTGGGAAGCCGGGCTTCCATTGTAGCGTCATCGAATACCATGGAAGAAAAGATATCGGTTACCATAAAAATTTCCCCTTCTCTAAGAAAAATGAAATGAAAAAAGCGACAGGGAGCCGTCAGAAAAACTTCTGAACGACATCCTTGTCGCTTTGTTCAAATGGGAGCCGCCGGAAGGTCTGCCCCCTTGCTTTGCCAGAAATATACCACCGGGAATGCAATTTGTCAATCGTTAAATTGCATTTTGGGAGTTCAGCCAAATTCGGTTTCTCTGGGGCGGCTCCGGGCCGTCATTTTCCACAGTGCGAAGACAGCTGTCCCCATCTCAGGAAAAAGCCTCCCAAAATCCTGAGAAAAATCATTGACACAGCCCTAAAAAGCGAGTATAATGCCCCCAGTGAACAAGGATGTTTGCTGAACCTGGGCGGGAGCCCTCGTCCGGTGAGCGTCCCTTTTTCTTTTTTTGAAGCAAACACAACTGCGTCATTGCGAACCAGCCCCCTTTCCTGGTTCGCAATGACAGCAAGAAAGGAAACAGACACATGTTATACACCGAAGAGGATGTTTACTCCTACGTGGAGCAGGAGGATGTGAAGTTCATCCGCCTGGCATTCTGCGACATTTCCGGAAGACAGAAGAATATTTCCATCATGCCCCAGGAGCTCAAGCGCGCTTTCTCCCAGGGCATTTCCTTTGATGCCTCCGCCATCGGGGGCTTCGGCGGCGTGGTGGAGTCGGACCTGTTTCTCTTCCCCATTCCCTCTACCCTGTCCCTGATGCCCTGGCGGCCCAGCCGGGGGAAGGTGGTCAGGATGTTCTGCAAGATCCGCTATCCCGATGGGCGGCCCTTCCCCCTGGACTGCCGGGCCCTGCTGGGCCGGGCCATCCGAGAGGCTCAGGATCTGGGGCTTTCCGTACAGATCGGAGCGGAATTCGAGTTCTACCTCTTCAAAACCGATGTGGACGGCAACCCCACCACCCAGCCCTTCGACCACGCGGGCTACATGGACATGGCTCCGGAGGACAAGGGGGAGAACGTCCGCCGGGAGATCTGCCTGACCCTGGAGAGTATGGGGATCCTGCCCGAATGCTCCCACCACGAAGAGGGCCCGGGGCAGAATGAGATCGATTTCCGCTATTCCGATGCCATGACGGCGGCAGACAACGCCCTGCTCTTCGCCTCCACCGTCCGGGCCGTGGCCGTCAGCAACGGCCTCTACGCCGACTTCTCCCCCAAGCCCATTGCCGGGGAGGCGGGAAACGGCCTGCACATCAATATCTCCCTGCTGCAAAGGGGCGACCAGCCTGTGACCCAGTATTTTATGGCAGGCATTCTGGACCATATCCGGGAAATGACCGCCTTCCTGAATCCCAGCGAGGCCTCCTACCGCCGCCTTGGGGAGAAGAAGGCCCCCAGATTCGTGACCTGGTCCCCGGAGAACCGGTCCCAGCTCATCCGCATCCCCGCCGCCCAGGGCCAGTACAAGCGGATGGAGCTCCGGTCCCCGGACCCCGGAGTGAACCCCTACCTTGCCTATGCCCTGGTGATTTTCGCCGGTCTGGACGGGGTGAAGCGGAAGCTCCTGCCCCCGGATCCGGTGAACGCCAACCTGTACACCGCCGGCCCGGAGGTCACAGCGGCTTTGCAGGTCCTGCCCCGGACCCTGGCGGAAGCCAGGCGGGTGGCCGCGGAAAGCGAATTTATCCGGAATACCCTGCCGGAAAGCCTGTGGAAAATCTAAACACCCTCTCCTGGGAGAGGGTGGCAGGGCGCAAGCCCTGACGGGTGTGGGGCGGCACAAAGCCTACAGCAAGGCGATCCCTCAGTCAGCCTGGGGCTGACAGCTCCCTTTACGCAAGGGAGCCTGCCCCTCTTCCGCCGCCTGGGGGCGGCACACCTCCCAGGGGAATGTTTGGGATTTTCCCCGTTCATAATTTCGTTGTTGAAATGGTTTCCGGATTATGTTACTATATTTCTGATAAGAAACCTGGAGGAACGCTATGGACGATGAAAAGATCAAGGGTCAGATCGGCGCGAATATTGCCGAGCGCCGAAAGGCCGCGGGGATGACCCAGGCGGGGCTGGCGGAGAAGATCAACTACTCCGACAAGGCCGTGTCCAAATGGGAGCGGGGGGAGTCTGTTCCCGACGTGCTGACCATGATGCAGCTGGCCCAGCTTTTCGGCGTCACCGTCAATGACCTTCTGCAATCCCCGGCCAAGGCGAATATTCCCGCCACTCCCCCGAAGCCCCAGGCCAGCCGGGGGATCATTCAGGGGCTTTCCGCCACCCTCGTCTGGTTTGTGGCCCTGTTTTTCTATGTGGTCCTCTCCGCCTTTGACATCCGGTGGGGCTGGGTGTGCTTTGTCTACGCCGTGCCGGTGACAGCCATTGTGCTGCTGAGCCTCCGGTCTGCCTGGCGGAACTTCAGCTGGAACAAGGTGCTGATCTCCGTCATTGTCTGGGGTGCCCTGGCCAGTATCTACGCCTCCGTTCGGATCTTCCTGGGCATTCCTGTTTTGAAAATCTTCCTGCTGGGTATTCCCGGGCAGGTTGCCGTGATTTTGTGGTTCCGGATGTTCCGGGTAAAGGAGCCGGAAAAAAGAGAAGAGGAGTTGGGCGCCGATGGTGAATAAAAAAGAACTCCGGGCTCTGGTCCGGGAGAAAAAGCGGGCCATGACAGCCGAGGAAATTGAAGAAAAAAGCCGCCTCCTGGGAGAAAAATTCCGGGAGAGCGACGCCTATCAAAAGGCAAAAACCATATACGGCTACCTCCCCTATAATCAGGAGGTCCGCACCGTGGCCATTCTGGCCCAGGCTCTGGCCGACGGCAAGCAGGTCGCTGTGCCCAAGGTCTACGGGGAGGACATGAAATTCATCCTCCTGCCGGATCTGACCCGGGTCTCCAAGGGCTACGCCGGGATCCCGGAGCCCATTGACGACGGCCCCGTGGCCACAGACACCCAGGCCCTGGTGCTGATGCCCGGGCTGGTCTTCGACAAGGCGGGTCACCGCATCGGCTACGGCGGCGGCTTTTACGACAGATTTCTCTCCCGGGAGCCTGACCACCCTACGGTGGCTCTGTGCTACGACTTCCAGGTGATGGAAAAAATCGAGACGGAGTCCTTCGACATCCCTGTGGATGTGGTGCTCTGGGCGTAAGGGGGAAGAAAAAATGGAAGCAATCATCTGGATCGCCGCGGCGGCCCTCATCTTCGGGATCTGCCGCCTGGTAGACATCGCATTTCAAAAGCTCTTCCGCAACAAGGCGGAGCATCTGTCCGGCCTGGCCGTGCGGGTGAATAAGCGCTACGGTGTTTTCGGCGTTATTTTGAGTGCCATTGGCATTGCCGCCATGGTCACAGGCTCCGGCGGGGACAAGGTGCTGCTCTACGGCGGCCTGATCGTGCTGGTGCTGGGCATTTCTCTGGCGGTGTACTATCTGAGCTTCGGCATTTTCTATAATGAGGACACCTTCCTGGTTTCCACCCTGGGGAAGAAGAGCGACTCCTACCGCTACAGCCAGATCGTCTCTCAGAAGCTCTATCTCATCACCGGCGGCAACATCGTTGTGGAGCTGACCATGGACACCGGCAGTACCGTCAGTCTGCAATCCACCATGGATGGGGTCTATCCCTTCCTGGATGCCGCCTTCTCCGCCTGGTGCCGCCAAAAGGGGATCCGTGAAGCCGATTGTCCCTTCCACGACCCCAGCAAGAGCTGGTGGTTCCCCCACGAGGAGGAATAAATGCACATTCCCAAAGGTACGACCCTGGACCTGGAATTGGTGACCTTTCAGCAGGCTCTGGAAGCCGCCAACACACCCAGCGAAGACTACGACATCACCAAATGGCTTTACGCTCCCAACTTTTACTCTGAATACCGGTACATTTTAGGCACCCGGGGGCAAAAGCCCCTGATCTGCATCGGCATCAACCCCTCCACCGCCCAGCCTGGCGACCTGGACAACACCCTGAAGTCCGTCCAGCGCATTGCCCTGGGCAACGGCTACGACAGCTTTCTCATGTTCAACGTCTACGCCCAGCGGGCCACAGACCCGGATGCCATGGAAAGGGTTTGCAATCCCCTGCTCCACAGGGAAAACATGGAGGCCTTCCGCTATGTGCTCTCCCTGTCCGATTCCCCCGCCATATGGGCCGCCTGGGGAGCGGTGATCGAAAAGCGTGGCTACCTGAAGGACTGCCTCCGGGATATGCTGAACATCGGCAGGAAGTACGGCGCCCAATGGTACTGCGCCGGAGCCATCACAAAAAAGGGTCATCCCCATCACCCTTTATATCTGCGCAAAGACGAAAAGCTGCGGCCTTTTGATGTGGAACACTACTTAGGCAGCATTTGAATAATCGCACCGTCATTGCGAGACAGTGCGCACACTGTCGTGGCAATCCCCCGGATCTTAGGGGCACTGAAATAGACGGTTGTTCTATCTTGGTCCCCGGAAAATCTGGGGGATTGCCACACCAGTCTGCTGACTGCTTCGCAATGACAGGACCCATTTTAGAGAGAAGGTATATCTATGAAACTGCTCATTGCCTCAGACATCCACGGCAGCGCCTACTGGTGCGGCCGGCTGTGTGAAGAAATTGAAAAAGAAAACCCGGACAAGGTCATTCTCTTGGGAGACCTGCTCTACCACGGCCCCCGGAACGACCTGCCCAGGGACTACGCCCCCAAAAAGGTGATCCCCATGCTCAGCGCCATGGCAGAGCGGATCATCGCCGTCCGGGGCAACTGCGAGGCGGAGGTAGACCAGATGGTCCTGCCCTTTCCCTGCCTGGCAGACTACGCGGAGCTGCTGGCAGACGGCAAGACCTTCTACCTGACCCACGGCCACCATCAGAACCCGGAAAACCTGCCGCCCCTGCCCAAGGGCTCCCTGTTTCTCTACGGCCACACCCATGTGAAGCTGGACAAAGAGGTTGCAGGCATCCGGTGCCTGAATCCCGGCAGCGTGTCCATCCCCAAGGACGGGAGCCACAGCTTCCTGCTTTATGAAAACGGGAACTTTTCTTTCCGAATTCTGGAGGAATGACCATGGATTCGACCCAATGCGACACCTGCTGGTATTATGATTATGATGAAGAGTATGACGAGTACTACTGCATGATGGACCTGGACGAGGACGAGGTATACCGTATCCTTACCTCCCGGTCCCAGCAGTGCCCCTATTATCGCCAAGGGGACGACTATACCTTATCTAGGAGACAATGATATGAAACTGCTTGCCGCTGTGCTCTGCCTGTTCCTGCTGGTTGGCTGCGCCGAGAAGCAGGAGGAGCCCACCACCCCCACAGAAGAAAGTGGCCAGTCCCTCCATGTTTCCGGCCACCCCCTGGAAACCCAGACCAGCGGCATTATGGAGGTCTTTCCCATTGAGGAGACCGACCCCCAGGGTCTGCGATCCCTGGGGACGGATGTGGTCCTCTGGGGGGAAAGCGGCATCTCCCTTTACACCGGCTCCGGCCTGCGGAAGGCAGCGCGAGTCTCCGGCAGGCCGGTCCTGGGGGCGGCGGAAGGCCGGCTCTTCGTCTATGACGAAGCCGCCCGGCAGATCCTGGCCCTGGATAGCGGTCTTTCGCCCCAGTCCGCCTGGGACCTGCCGGAAGGGACCCTTGGGCTTCCCGGCGTCTCCCCGGATGGAAAAACCTTCTATTTTCTCCAACAGGACGGCCTATACCTGCTGGACACGGAGCTGGGTACCCAGCGGGGGCTGCGGGACAATATGGCGGTGCGATCCGGCTCCGTCCGGTGCCTGGAAAACGGCCAAGCTCTGCTTGTGAATCTGACGGACCCCAATGGGGCGGAAAACACCCTGCTGGTCAGCGCCCAGGACGGCCAGTCCATAGAAGAGGCCCTGTGCCCCAAGGATGCCGCCGCTCTGCCGGAGGGGATCGCTCTGCAGGCCAGCCCCGGAGCCTTTTCCCGGGTCATGCTCCTGGGAGCAGAGCCTCAGCGTCTGGTGACCCGGTCCGGAGAAACATGCCTGGGATTTCTGCCTGAGCTCTCCGCCGCCGTCACCGGGTATTCCGGCGATTCCGGTATGACCCTGCGCCTGTATCTTCTGTCCACCGGGATCTGCCGCAGCGAAGTGACCCTCCCCGGCGTCGATCAGGCAAAGCTGGGCTGCGTCACCGCTGACGGCAAGCTCTATCTGCTGGCCCACAGCACGGATGCCGGATGGCTCATCCTCCGCTGGCACTATGATGCCTTCCCGGCTCAAAGTAAAACAAGCTGCCTGGTGCCCTATCACGATGTGCCCACGGCCCAGGAGGCCGCCAGCAGCCGGGCCAGGGCAGACCAGCTGGAAACCACCTATGGCCTGGATATCCGCATCGGTGACGAGGCCCTGGCCGTTCAGCCCTGGGACTACAGCTTTTCCGGCACCGCCCCGGCAGACGAGACGGACTGGACCCTGGAGGCTCTGGACACCCTCCTGCGCAATTTCCCGGAGGGCTTCCTCTCCCGGCTCCAATCCGGCTGGAAGAGCTTCTCCCTGTGTCTGGTGCCGAAAATCCAGGGAACTCCCGCCTCCGGGAGCCTGGCCAGGGCCCAGGGCCTCCAATTTCAGCAGGACGATCAGTGTTACGTGGTGCTGGCTCTGGCTCCCATGGAGGACCTGCGCTATACCCTGTTCCACGAGTTCAGCCACCTGATCGATACCCAGGTCATGAACCGCTGCAGCGCCTACGACGACTGGACAGACCTGAACCCCCAGGAGTTTGCCTACAGCCTGGACGTAAACGCCGACATGACCCCATACAAGCAGTACCTCACCGGCACCAACCGGTGCTTTGTGGACGACTACGCCATGGTAAACCCCGCCGAGGACCGGGCCCGGATCTTTGAGTGCGCCGTGAACCCCGGAAACGGAGATATGTTCACCGCCCCCATTTTGCAGCAGAAGCTCCGCCGCATCTGCGCCGGCATCCGGGAGGCCTTCGAGCTGGAAGACAGGGGGGAACGCTTTTTGTGGGAGCAGTATCTCATTCGGTACGGAGAATAGCCGGAACACCTGTTCGAACACGAACCAATTCAATTCAGTTCAATTCAAATCAATACAATTCAATTCATTATTATAAAGACTATTTTTTGACTTTTTCAGAAAAGCCGAGTATAATAAGTCGATTATCTAAAAAATCTCTCGTCTTTTGGAGGATACCCCCTATGAGAATGCGCAAAATGAAGAACCTGGAGCCCCGGATGGAGCGGTGCGCCGCCTACCGGATCGCCGAGCCCCAGGAGAAGAAGGGCCAGTGGCGCTCTTTGAAGCCGGACTGCACCGCCCTGTGGGTGGAGGTAGGCTGCGGCAAGGGCAAATTCACCGCGGAGACCGCCCAGGCAAACCCGGACGTGCTCCTCATCGCCGTGGAGCGCTGCCGGGAGGCCATGGTGGTGGCCATGGAGAAGGCCCGGGACATGGGGCTGACCAACGTTTACTACATTGATATGGACGTGGCAGAGATCGAGAACATCTTCGCCCCCGGAGAAATCGACCGGCTGTTTATCAACTTCCCCGACCCCTGGCCCCGGAAGAAAAACGCCAAGCGCCGCCTGACCCACCGGGGCTTCCTGGACAAATACTGCCGGGTGGTCAGGGAGGGCGGCGAATTCCATTTTAAGACCGACAACGCCCCCCTGTTTGCCTTCTCCCTGGAGGAATTCGCAGCCTGCGGCCTGGAAACCAAGAACGTCACCGACGACCTGCACAAGGACGGCCCCGTGGGCATTATGACGGGCTACGAGGAGAAGTTCTATGCCCTGGGCACCCCCATCCACCGCTGCGAGGTGGTGTGCAAGCCCTTTGTGCTGCCCAAGGAAGAAAAGAAGGAAGCGGCAAAGGAAGAGCCCCGGGAGGCGTGAGCATGGCCTATTTTGTTGACAAATGCGACGTGGCCGTCATCGGTGCGGGCCACGCCGGCATTGAGGCTGCCCTGGCCGCCGCCCGGCTGGGGCTGCACACCGTTCTCTTCACCATCAACCTGGACGCCGTGGGCAATATGCCCTGCAACCCCGCCATCGGCGGCACCGGCAAGGGCCACCTGGTCCGGGAGCTGGACGCTCTGGGGGGCGAAATGGGTCTGGCCGCAGACGCAAGCTGCATCCAGTACCGGATGCTGAACCGGGGCAAGGGGCCTGCGGTTCACTCTCTGCGCGCCCAGGCGGACCGGCGGCGCTACCAGGAATACATGAAGCACACCCTGGAAATGCAGGAAAACCTGGAGCTCAAGCAGGCCCAGATCACGGAAATTCTCACGCAGAATGGGGCCGTGACCGGGGTGCGCACCAACCTGGGGGCAGAGTATGGAGCAAAGGCCGTGGTCATCGCCACGGGGACCTATCTGGATTCCACCGTCATCATCGGCGAAAGCGTCATCCCCTCGGGGCCGGACGGAATGCATCCCAGCATCGGCCTGTCCGACAGTCTGCGGAAGCTGGGGCTTTCCCTGCGGCGCTTCAAGACAGGTACGCCCCCCCGGGTGAACCGTCGCAGCATTGATTTTTCCAAAATGGAGCTGCAGCCGGGAGACGAAACCGTGGAGCCCTTCTCCTTCCGGACGGACCGCAAGGTCAATAACTCCGCCGTGTGCTACCTGACCTACACCAGCGAAAAAACCCACGAGATCATCCGGGCCAATCTGTCCAGGAGCCCCATTTACGACGGCACCATCTCCGGCGTCGGCCCCCGGTACTGCCCCAGCATTGAGACGAAAATCGTCCGCTTCCCGGAGAAACAGCGGCACCAGCTCTTCATTGAGCCCTGCGGGCTGAATACGGAAGAGATGTACATCCAGGGCTTCTCCTCCAGTATGCCCGAGGATGTGCAGCTGGCCATGCTGCACTCCGTGCCGGGGCTGGAGCACGCGGAGATGATGCGCCCGGCCTATGCAATCGAATACGAGTGCGTAGACCCCACCCAGCTGAAGCCCACCCTGGAATGCAAGCTGGTTTCCGGCCTCTACGGGGCGGGGCAGTTCAACGGTACCTCCGGCTACGAGGAGGCCGCCGCCCAGGGACTGGTGGCCGGTATCAACGCCGCCCTGAAAATCCTGGGACGGCCCCCCATGGTGCTGACCCGGGACACCAGCTACATTGGCACCCTCATTGACGATCTGGTGACCAAGGGCACCCAGGAGCCCTACCGGATCATGACCAGCCGCTCGGAATACCGGCTGCTGCACCGGCAGGACAATGCCGACCAGCGGCTCACGGCCATTGGCGCAGAAGTGGGCCTGGTGCCCCAGAGCCGGCTGGAAGAAGTGAACGCCAAATACGCCTCCGTCCGCCGGGAGATCAACCGCCTGGAAAGCAGCGGCGTGCCGGGAAGCCAGGCGCTGAACGAAATGCTCGCCGCCCGGGATACGGCCCCGGTGACCAATTCCGCGCGGCTTGCGGACCTGCTGCGCCGCCCCCAGGTCAGCTATGCAGACCTGGCCCCCTTTGATGCAGAACGGCCGCCCCTGCCCGCCGCCGTGACGGAAGAGGTGGAGATCCAGGTGAAATACGCGGGGTACTTAGCCCGGCAGGAAAAGCAGGTTGCGGAGTTCCGGAAGGAGGAGGCCCGGCTGCTGCCCCCGGACATGGACTACACGTCCATCCAGGGTCTTCGCCTGGAGGCCCGGCAGAAGCTCCAGGACATCCGCCCCGTCTCCCTGGGCCAGGCCGGCCGCATCTCCGGGGTAAGCCCGGCAGATATCGCAGTGCTGATGATCTACCTGGAAAACAATTGACAGTTGACAGTTGACAATTCGAAGCAATAGTTGAAATGCTGTTATTCTGAAAAGGTGGCCGGAGGGCGCTCCTTGGCTATTACGAACCGCTCTATCATCGAACGCCCCTCTTCCACCGCTGCTTTCCATTCAAAACCGTCCCGTAGGGACACCACAACTGTCAACTGTACACTGTCAACTGTCAACTCCTATTAGTCACATTCTCCGCCCACCTGCATACACTGTACCGTGAAACGGAATGTGGAGGTGCGCTATGTCCATTGTGCAAACGGATGTGCCCATGACCTATGGGCTGTGTCACGAGACCATTGAGAAAATTGTGGAAGCCTACCCGGTGTGCAGCAGCCGCAGCATCGGGACCACGGCCTTTGGCCGGGAGATCGAGGCCATGGCCATCGGCAGCGGGGGACGAACGGTGCTCTTCACCGCCGCCCACCATGCCAACGAGTGGATCACGGCCACGGTGCTGCTGAAATTCGCCGAGGAGCTGTCCAGAGCCATTCTGGAAAAGGGACAGGTATACGGCATTCCCGCCAATTTATTCGAAGAGAACTGTCAGATCTTCCTGGTGCCCATGGTTGACCCGGACGGGGTGGATCTGGTGACGGGAGGCATTGCCCAGGGCAGCATCCAGTGGGAGCAGGCAAAGCGCCTGTCCAATAACTGCCCCTCCGTCCCCTTCCCGAATGGCTGGAAGGCCAACCTGCTGGGGGTGGACCTGAACCTCCAGTACCCCGCCGGATGGCTCCAGGCAAGAGAGATCAAATTCTCCCAGGGCTACACCAGGCCCGGCCCCCGGGACTATGTGGGCAAGGCCCCCCTGACCCAGCGGGAGAGCCGGGCTCTGGCAGACTTCACAAACTACCTAGACCCCGCCCTGATCCTGGCCTACCACACCCAGGGGGAGCAGATCTACTGGAAGTATGACGACATCGACGTGCCCGGCGCGTTGGCTCTGGGGCAGGAATTCGCCAGACTGTCCGGCTATTCCTTAGAGGAGACCCCCTACGCCTCCGGCTTTGCGGGCTACAAGGACTGGTTCATCAAGGTCTGGCGGCGGCCCGGCTTCACCATTGAGGCAGGGCTGGGCGAGAATCCCCTGCCCATTTCCCAGTTCGACACCATCTATGCGAAGAATCTGGGCATTCTGACCACCGCCGCCCTGGGGCTGCCCGCATAGAAGTCTTTTCACGCGATCCCACGAAAGAGAGAATCACCATGGTCGTATTTTTTGACATAGACGGAACCATCATTGACGAGAAAACCCAGGAAATCCCCGCTTCCGCCGTTCGTGCCGTGGCACGGCTGGCGGAAAATGGGCATATGCCGGTGATCAACACCGGCAGGCCCTATTCCCATATCGACCCCAGGGTCAAGGCTATGGCCTTCCGGGGCTACGTCTGCGGCTGCGGCATGGAGGTTCGGCTGGGGGACCGCTGGCTCTACCGGAAAAAGCCCGATTCTGCCCTCTGCGCCTACGTGGCCGAAGCAGTCCGAAAATTCGATATCCTGCCCCTTTACGAGGGGGATGACGGCACCGTCATGTATGAGCCGGGCTGCTGGGAGCTGCCTTTCATCCGCGAAGAGCTGGACCGGATGCGGAAGAAGGGCTTTCGGGTTTATACCCGGCAGGAGCACCCGGATTTCATGAAATTCATCAGCTTCTCCCGGTCGGAAACGGCCCAGCAAGGCTTCTGCCAGGCCATGGCCCCCTACTTTGAGATCATCGATCGGGGCGGCAACCATTTCACGGAATACGTGCTCAAGGGCTGCTCCAAGGCGGGCGGGCTGCTGGCGCTGCTGAAAGCGCTGGGGGTGCCAAAGCGTGAAACCCTGGCCATCGGCGACAGCACCAACGATCTGCCCATGTTCCGCGCTGCGGCCCACACCGTCTGCCTGGGCGGCGGCATGGAAGAAGTAAAAGCGGTTGCCGAGTACGTCACTGCCCCGGTCATGGAGGACGGCATTGAAAAGGCCCTCGCCCACTTTTGGCTGATATGAAAAATCCCCCTGCCGCATTTTTGCGGCAGGGGAGATTTTTTACTCTTCGATGTATTTTCCCTTATACACGAACTTCTTGTAGATGGCGTTCACGATCAGGTTGCCCAGGATGCCGAAGAGGATGCCCAGGACCACGGAGACCAGCACGTCAGTCGGATAGTGGACGTACAGGTACAGCCGGGAGAAGGCGATGAGGATGGCAAGGACGGTTGCGGGGATGCCCAGGCGCTTGTCGTGGAGCATGAGCACCGTGCAGGCCTCGAAGGAGGCGATGGTATGGCCGGAGGGGAAGGAATAATCGTTCAGGCCCTTGACGAGCAACGTGATCTCTCTTCCGTATTCCTGCAATTGGAAATTATAAGGCCGGATACGGGCCACCTGGGGCTTGAGGAAGATATTGCAGACCAGCAGGCCCAAAATCAGGGCCATACCCATGGAAAACCCGGTTTTTCGGTACTTTGCGAAGAACAGCAGGGCCACTGCCACCAGAATCCAGAACACGCCGCCGTCGCCGAAGAGGGTGACAATGGGCATGGCCTTATCCAGGAATGTACATTGCAGATGAGCCTGAATCCAGTCCAGGATGGGCAGGTCGAAGGACACTGCCAGAGAGTTCAAAAGCGCTTGCAGTGCTGCAAACATGGGCATTCTCCTTTACTTTTTCTTCTAACCTTCCCCTGCGGGGAAGGGGGACCGCCGCAGCGGTGGAAGAGGGGCCTTACGTGCGAGAATGGTGTCTAATCACCAGCCGCTCCCGCCCATTACGCCCCTCCTCAGTCAGGGCTGCGCCCTGCCAGCTCCCCCGGAGGGGAAGCTTTTGTACCGCTCAAAGGGGGAGCTTTTTATTCCGCGTTTTCGAACAGGGCGTAGAGCGTCATGGGCTCCAGGGTGGTGCCGGCGGGGACGGTTACCTGGCCGTTTTCATCGGGGGTGAAGACCACGGTGAGCTCCGTGCGGCCGTTGACGGTGGTCTCCTTGACCCAGCCGGAGAAGATCTTGCCCTCGGGGGCGGTGATGACGGGGGTCATCAGAGTTGCGGCGTCGGTTTCATAGAACTGGCTGGACAGGGTGATGCCGTCGGTCAGGTCGCTGATGAAGGTGATGCGGACCTTGCCCACGGGCTTGGTCACGTCCTTATTGGTCATGCCGTAGCAGACCCAGTTGCCGTTCTTCAGGCGGAAGAACATGGATTCCTCCACGTCGTAGGAGGACAGGCTGCCGTCCTTCAAGGTGACCTGCATGGTCAGGCTGGCCTTGCAGGAGAACAGCTCATCGGTATACTTGACGTAATCGGTGATGGTCTCATCCAGGAACTTATGGCCCCGGTCGGTGTTCATCCACAGCTCGGCACCGATCTTCATAATGTTCTGGTAGGCATCGGAGTTGGAATCAAAATACTTGGCAACGTTCTGCCGTGCGCCGCTGGCATTGATCATATAGCCGGAGTAGGCCTCCAGAGCACCCATGACCGCCGTCTTTTCCGCATCGGAAATGGCCGTTGCCTCGGTCTGCTCCACGAACATGCCCTTCTCCTCGTCATAGACCACAGGCATCTCCGTGCCGGACTGGTCCTGGATGGAGACGGTGGGCCGCATCATCAGGCCCGTGATGCTCTGGACGTCGATCTTCGCGCCCACGGTGCCAACGGGCAGGAATTCCTCGGCAGAGGTGGAGGTGGTCTGGATGGTGAAGCTGTCGTCCAGCTCCACGCCGTTGACGAAGGCTCTGTGGCCATCCACCTTCTGGATCAGGTAGCCGTCGGCCCGGTCGAAGATCAGTTCCACCTTGCCCAGCTCCCAGTCGGGAATGTCGGTCTTCTTGGAGGCCTGGTTGGTCAGATAGAAGGCGCCGATGCGCTCATCGCCCAGCTTTACATAATACTTTTTGCCCTGGGACAGGCCGGCAGAGGTCTCGGTATAGGTCAGCTGGGTGCCCCCCACCTTCTGGGTCATGTAGGCTGCGAAGGCATCCTTGCCCTCATAAGCGGTGTCCTGGCAGCCTGCCTGTTCATAGAGGCTGGCCCAATCGGGGTTGGCGAAGAGCTGATTGAAAACCTCCTGGCTCTTGGCCGTGGGCTGGGCGGCTTCATAGTCCACCAGCCAACCGTCCAGCCAGTTGACGCCGACGGCCATGCCCAGGCAGAACACGGCGATCAGCAGGAAATACAGGGTATAGAAAATGATGCTGTCCAGGTGCGGTCCCTTCTTCGCAGGCGCGGGAGCCGGTGCGGGCCGCTGCTGGGGGCGGGCACCTTGAGGCCGGGGCTGCTGGACGCCCTGGGGCCGGGACTGCTGAGGCCGGGCCTGGGGCATCTGCTGCCGGGCGGCGTTGGCTGCGCTCTGGTGGGGCTTATAGGCCTGCCGGGTTTCCTCCCGGGTCTGCTCCGGCGTATAGCCGGGCTGGGCAGCGGGACGATTCTTTGCTTCAAATTTTCCTTGATACATCTTCGTCCCTCCTTACTTGACCATCCAGAAGTCCGGCATTCTTCTGGGCTCGGACTGCAGCACGGAATAGCTGTTGATCCGGTTGACGGTGCCGGCGGTATCCCGGTAGTACATAATGGTAGAAGAGCCGCCGTCCATATTGCAGGCGTTGTAAGCGCCGTATTCCTGCATGATGTCGATGATATCCTTATAGGTGGCACCGATGGAGCCTGCCTGACGGCCGTCGGCGCAGACGAAGATCACAGCGCCGTCCTGCCGCTGGCCGATGGCGGTACGGGGGTTGTAGCCGGAGTTGCCGGAGTAAACGCCCTGGTTGACCTCGCCGTTGATGATCAGCACGGGGCCGAACTCGCAGCCGTCCCGGATGTTCTGCTCCATGGCCTGACTGGCGGTCATGGACTGGGCGACCACCAGAACATCGTCGGTATTAAATCCCGCGAAGCCCTTCTCGGGAACCAGATCCCCATACTGGTCGGAAACCACCTTGCCGCCGCAAATGGTCAGGCCCGCAGGCACGGAGCCAACGGTGGCGTTGGCGGTACCGTCATCGTTAAAGGCACCGGCGTTGATGACCGCGGTGATCTCCGGATAGCTGTCCATAACCTGGTTCACCCGGATACCGGGGTTGGAGGTGGAGAAGCCGGAGGCATTGGAACCGTTGTAATTGTAGGAAGCTCCCAGAGATACCCGGGAGGGGTCTTTGATAACCATAATATGGGCGGTGAAGGTATTGCCCTTATACTCCTCGATGCGGATGCCGTCGGGGTAGTTGTCCCACTCGTGGCTGTTCTCGCTGGAGATGGAGCTGCCGCGGTTGATGACGATCTGGCTCAGGTCCGTAGCCTCATCGGCCAGCTGGTCCTTGCCGGCATTCTGAATGGCGTCCACCTCGCTCTGGTCCATGAAGAGGCCCGGAATCCACTTGGTGGCGCTGGGCTCCAGCAAGGTCATGGTCAGCACCTTCTTGGCCTCCTGGGAGGGGCCGTTGAAGACGGTATAGGCTGCCAGGGACAGGGCACAGACGATCATAAAGATCAGGGTGAACAGCAGCAGGAAGAACCGGCGGACGATCCTTCCGAAAACGCCGCCTTTTTTCTTCTTTTTCGGCGGCTGAACGGATACATTGGCCTGGGCCGAATAGCTGTTTGGCTGGCTTGGCCGGCGGGGCGCTTTGTCTTGCATAATTGTTACCTCACTGTTTGTCTTGCTCTTGGGAACCGTCGGCGGAATTGGCGGCTCCCTGCTTTACAAAGACCCAGCGCTGCTGGATCGTATAGCTGATGAAATACAGGCACACCATGACGATGACATACCACAATGTACGAAGGCCGCTGGCGGTTTCCGGAACACCCAGAAGCTGGCATACACCATCGGTCAGCAGCAGCTGAGCGGCCATCTGGGGCAGGGCCAGCAGATAGTATTTCAGCATGGCCTTGCCGGTGTTTTCCTCGGACTGAAACACAACTTTCTTGTTCAGGAAGAAGTTCAGCAGGGAGGATACCACTCTGGCCCCTACTGTGGGTACCACACGGTGGACAATGGCGCCGGCGGAAACCAGGACCTTATCCAGCACATAAAACAAACCCGAATCCACGCAGGCGCTGACCAGAGAGGAAACGGTATAGCGGAAGAAATGGGCCAAAATCAGCTTATAGATCCGCCAGGAGTCCTTAATGGCATGGAAATGGGAGCTCTTGTTCTCCTCGATATAGACCGTGCGGATCTTGACCTCTTCATAGGGGATGCTCATGGTTTTCATAGCCAGGAGCATGTTGGTCTCGTACTCGAACCGGTCCCCGGAGACGGTGAGGAAGCGCTCCACCGCGCTGCGGGGAATGGCCCGCAGGCCGGTCTGGGTATCGGAAATGGTCATGCCGCAGAAGAGCTTCATCACCGCCGAGGTGGTATGGTTGCCGAAGCGGCTGCGCTTGGGCACATCCGGCTGATTGAAATCCCGGCAGCCTAAAATCACCTTGCCGGTTTCCAGCATCCGCTGGGTGCAGCGGCGGGTATCCTCGGGGTGATGCTGATTGTCGCCGTCCACGGTGACAACGCCCTTGCCATCGGGCCGGTTTTCCAGGAACCAGGCAAAGGCGGTTTTCAGGGCTGCGCCCTTGCCGCGATTGATCTCGTGATGGAGCAAATGAACTTCTTTATGGGTGTCCGCCGCACGCTGAAAACGGGGCAGATTTTCGGGCTTGGAGCCGTCGTTGACCAGAATGATATCGGTAAAACCGTATTCCAGCAGGCCATCGATCACGGCGTCCAGCTTTTCATCCGGGTCAAGGGATGGCAGGACCACGGAAACTTCGGATAACTGCATAATCTCGCCTCTTCTATCTTTTGGATATGATAATCTCACGGTATTATAGCATATTCCAAAGGGTTTGCAAAGTGTTTTCCTGTCATATTAAGAAATTTTTACGTTTTTCCGGGCTATCATTCTAAGTTTGCCCGACAAAAAAAGTGCCATTCCAGCCTTTTTCTGTAAATGACGGTTGAAAACTTTCTATAAGCTTGCGAGGAAAAGCACCCGGCCTGGTGTGGCCGGGTGCTTCTGAATAGTCTGCTTCAAAAATAGAGCTCGCTTGCCAGGTTGCCGTGGACATAGAGGCACACGGCCTTGCGCATGAAGCTCTCCGTTACGCCGAAGAAGTCGGCCAGCTGCCACAGCTCCGTATAGCCCAGGGCAATGGCCTCGTCCAGCTGCTCCACGGGGATCAGGGCACGGATGGCCCATTTATCCGCATGGTTTTCATGGCGCTGGCGGCAGTCCACTGTGGCATAGATGTTGTAAAAGCTGCCGGTCATGCAGTGCCCCAGCTCGTGGCCCAGGTGCATCCGCTCCTGGATGCCGCCGTCCAGCACCCGGTCATCCATGCCGATATAGCAGGTCCCATCCGGCTCCATCAGGGACATGGAGCCGTTTTCCTTCATAGGGTACCGGAGTACGGCAATATTCTGCCTGGAAGCCAGGTCATACAATTCCGGCACCTGCGTCATGGCTACTCCTTCTTCGCCCGCTCGTTTTTTCGTTTTCTGGCTTCCCGCTGGCGGACGAAGGCGGCAAAGCTCAGGACCTCATCGTACATGGCATCGGTGATATCGCCGCTGCCGCCGAAGAGGGCGAACTTGATATCCTGCTGGGTCACCGGGCGCACATCCTCTTCCGGCTGAGATGCATCATTGGCACCCAGGAGCTCGGAAACAGAGATGCCGAAATAACGGCAAAGCTTATCAATGACGTTGCCGGAGGGCTTGGTATTGGGATCTTTCTTCCATTTGGTAACGGTGGATTTGCTGAGACCCGCATCAATGGCGGCCTTGGAGGTGCTGACACCCCGCTGCTTGCAAAGCAGGACGAAACGCTCATAGAACATACAGGGACACCCTTTCCTCAGAGCTCTCGGAAGTTATCCACAATTTTCAACTACCCCACTTGACAAGTTCGAAAAAATGTTCTATAATGCAGACAGTTGAAAAACGTGAACTTCCCCGGATAGGGATATAGAATCGAACCAGGGCGGCTTGTTGCCCATCGAAACAATATCTGGCTATATACTATCACATATGTTTTCGATTTTCAACTACCGGTCACATTTTTTTTGCGAATTCAGTATAAAAAAGAATGTGTCCAATAAAGCGGACAAATATGTGGGAGGTTGGGAAAGATGAAAAAATTTTGCAGCACGGCCCCGGGAAATTTTCCCGGAAGGCTCGGAAAAGGCAGGAACGTATGACAGCCCCCTGGGCTCTGGACCTGCAGCGGCAGGAAAAATGGGACCGTTTTCTGAAACGGCGGCCCCGATGCGCCCTGTGCGGAGGGCCGATCCTGGAGGATGAGGCTCTGGTATTAGACGGAAAGTTCTACTGCTTGCCTTGCGTGAGCTGGAACACGGAGGAGGTGACGGAATTTGACCCCGGACTGGAAGGGTATTCGCTTGGATTATAGCCAGGGTATGACCCAGTCGGCGCTGCAAGCCAAATACGGCGTGGCTGCTTCCACCCTGCGAAAACGCATCCGCGCCGAGGGATGGTCCCGGAAGGAAAGCGCAAAAGTTCAGGAAGACGAACAAATCTCAGTTTCTGTCCCGCGCTCCCCTGCCCCAGACCCGCGGCTGACACGGGTAGACGCCCTGGCGGATGCCATGCTGGGCTGCCTGGAGCGGGCGGTCAGGGAGCTGGATACGGTAACGCAAAACGTACGGGAGAAATCCAAGCTGGAAGACGGAGCCGAGCTGGTTACGGATTTTGAACGGCTTCTGCCCGAGGAGAAGGGCATCATCGACCGGGGCGGGCTCAAGCAGCTCACCGGAGTGCTGAAGGACATCAAGGATGTGCTCACCCTGCGCTCCGATGCGGACACCCGGGAGCAGGAGGCCCGCATCGCCAAGCTGCAGCGGGATCTGGACCGGGAAACGGAGAAGGCCTCTGTTACGGTGGTTCTGGAAGGAGAGAGCGGGTGCTATGCCGAATAGCGTTCTCATCATGCCCAGGCCCAATGAGAAGCAGCGCCTGGCCCTGACGGAAAAGCACCGCTACGTGGGCTACGGCGGAGCCCGGGGCGGCGGCAAAAGCTGGTTCGTCCGCTGGAAAGCGATCTTGCTGTGCCTGCACTACCCAGGCATCAAGGTACTCATCACCAGAAAGACCTATAAGGAGCTGTTCAACAACCATATCGCTCCCTTGCAGCAGCTGCTCGCAGGGGTGGCCGAGTACAAAAGCACGGACAAGCTCATCCATTTTCCCAACGGAAGCACCGTTTCCTTCGGCTACTGCGCAGCGGATGGGGACCTGGGGCAATACCAGGGTGCGGAATACGACGTTTGGTTTGCCGATGAGGCAGGGCAGTTCCAGGAAGAGTGGCTGGTGCAGATCGACGCCTGCGTCCGGGGCGTCAACCCCTTTCCCAAAAGGACCTACTACACCCTGAACCCCGGCGGACCTGCCCACGGCTACTTCAAGCGGCTGTTCATCGACCGGAATTTTACGGAAGAGGAGCACCCGGAGGACTATGCCTTCATCCAGGCCCTGTGCACGGACAACAAGGCCCTGATGAAAAGCCAGCCGGAATATCTGCGTGCCCTGGAAAAGCTCCCGCCGAAGCTGCGGGAGGCCTGGCTCTACGGCCGCTGGGACGTATACGAGGGCCAGTTCTTTGAAGAATTCCGGAACGACCCCAAGCACTATCGGGACCGCCGCTTCACCCATGTCATCGACCCCTTTGAGATCCCGAAGCACTGGACCGTCTACCGCAGCTTCGACTGGGGCTACCACAGGCCCTTCTCCTGCGGCTGGTGGGCCGTAGACCCGGACGGGGTGGCCTACCGGATTCTGGAATTCTACGGCTGCACAGGGGAGCCCAACGAGGGACTCAAGTGGCCGCCTCAGCAGGTGTTTGCGAAGATCCGCGCCATTGAACGGGAGCACCGATACCTGGCAGGGAAAAAGATCATCGGCATTGCAGACCCGGCCATCTGGGACGGCTCCACAGGCGAATCCATTGCCGACACGGCGGCGAAAAATCAGGTGTATTTCTCCCCGGGAGACAACAAGCGCATTCCCGGCTGGATGCAGCTGCACTACCGGCTGAGCTTTGACGAAGCGGGCCTTGCAAGGCTCTATGTCTTCCGCAACTGCCGCCACTTTATCCGCACCCTTCCCCTGCTGCAATATGACAAGTCCAGCCCCGAGGATCTGGACACCCAGGGAGAGGACCATGCGGCGGACGAGGCCCGGTATTTCTGCATGGCACGGCCCATTGCACCCCGGGAGCGGCCGGAAATCAGGAAAAAGAGCAGCGCTGCGCTGTTTCTGGATATTGAAGAAGAAAATACGGTCCCAAGAAGACCGGGAATGGAGATCATCAATGAAGCAAGCAATGCAGATCGGGCCGGAACAGGTCCGGGCCGCCCGGGTGATCCTGAACCGCTGCCGGGAGGGCAAGGCCAACCTGGAGCGGCGGGTCATTGAGGACGAGCAGTGGTACCGGATGCGCCACTGGGAATGTATGCGCCGGGGGGCGGGAAGCACGGTGGAGCCCGCCTCGGGGTGGCTGTTCAATGCCATCGCCAACAAACACGCCGAAGCCATGGACAATTTCCCCAGGCCCAATGTGCTGCCCCGGGAGGAGGGAGACAAGGAGCTGGCCAAGGTCCTGGGCAGCATCCTGCCGGTCATTTTGCAGCAGGAGGACTTTGAGGACACCTACGATCGGGTCATGGACGACAAGCTGAAAACCGGTACGGGTATCTACGGTGTCTTCTGGAACCCGGACAAGCTGGACGGCCTGGGCGACATCAGCATCCACCGCATTGACGTGCTGAATCTCTATTGGGAAAGCGGCATTACGGACATCCAGCAGTCGAGAAACGTCTTCTATCTGCGGCTGTGGGACAACGATCTGCTTTTGGAGCAGTACCCCCAATTGGAGGGCAAGCTGGGGGCTCAGGAGGCGGGAAACCGCTATGTATTCGAAGACCGGGTGGATACCTCGGAGAAGACGGCGGTAATTGACTGGTACTACAAGAAGCGGCAGGGCTCCAAAACGGTGCTGCACTACTGCAAATTCGTGGGCGACACGGTGCTCTTTGCCACGGAAAACGAGGCACGCTACCGGGACCGGGGCTGGTATGACCACGGGCTCTACCCCTTTGTGTTCGATCCCCTGTTCCGCACGGCGGGAAGCCCCTGCGGCTTTGGCTACATCGATGTGGGCAAGTCCGCCCAGGAATACGTAGACCGGGGCAACCAGGCTATCCTGCAAAATATGCTGTCCAATGCCCGGCCCCGGCACTTCATCCGGGCGGACGGGGCGGTGAACGAAGAGGAGTATGCAGACCTGAGCCGGGACTTCGTCCATGTGGACGGGGCGCTGGGCGACGACAGCATCAAGCCCATTGCCGGAAAGCCCCTGAGCGACATCTACGTAACGGTCATCGACAAGAAGATCGACGAGCTGAAGGAGGTCACGGGCAACCGGGACGTGTCCACCGGCGGCACCGTCTCCGGCGTAGTAGCGGCTTCCGCCATTGCAGCTATGCAGGAGGCAGGCACCAAGCTGAGCCGGGACAGCAACCAGGCCTCCTACCGGGCCTTCCGGAAGGTCTGCCTCCTGGCGGTGGAGCTCATCCGGCAATTCTACAAGCTGCCCCGGTGCTTCCGCATTCTGGGGGAGCAGGGCAGCCAGGAGTTCATCAGCTTCACCAATGCCGCCATGGAGCCCAGAAGTCAGGGCGTGGAGCTGGGCGTGGATATGGGCAGCCGCATTCCGCTGTTTGACATTGAGATCGGCGCGGAAAAGCAGAGCCCCTATTCCCGCCTCAGCCAGAACGAAATGGCCATGCAGTTCTTCAACGCGGGGCTGTTTGACCCCGCCCGGTGGGAACAGGCCCTGGCCGCACTGGAGATCATGGATTTTGACGGAAAAGGCACGGTCGAGCGTACCATCCGGGAAAACGGGCAGCGCTATGCTGCCGGGCAAATGCAGGGAATGCAGGAAAGGAGACAATTATGATTCACACGCACTTTTTTCAGAAGAACGGCACGGTCTGCATGGAAATGCAGGGCCATGCCATGACGGCTCCCAAGGGTGCAGACCTGGTCTGCGCAGCGGCCACCACGGTGGCCTACACCCTGGCTCAGGCGGTGCAGTTTCTGTATGAGCAGGGACTGCTGGAGGAGAAGCCGAAAATTCAGATTGCAGACGGCTATGCCCTTGTATCCGCCGCTCCCAAGGCGGAGGCCTGGGCGGAGACGCTCATGGCCTTCTGGGTCACCCAGGCAGGCGCCTATGTGCTGGAGCACAACTATCCCCAGGCGGTGTGCCTGATGCCCATGGAGGTATCCGCATGACCGCATTCGAACTATGTAACTCCCTGAACTGGCAGCTTTTCGCGGAAGATGCCGGTTCGGAGTCGGGCGTAACGGAGGCCAACGCCCAGCCTCAAGCCGAAGTCCCCTCCAATGGGCCGGAGGACTTCGAGAAACTGATCAAAGGCCCCTATAAGCAGGCCTACGATGCCAGAGTGAAGAGCATCCTTCAGCAGCGGCTGAAAAGCAGCCGGGAAACCGCAGAAAAGTATGCTGCGGCCCAGCCCGTCCTGGAACTGATGCGGCAAAGGCTCGGCATCGAAGGTGAGGACTACGGCGCCATGGAGCAGGCCCTTCGGGAGCGCCTGCCGGAAACAAATCCTGCCGGGCAGCAGCGGCAGGAGGCGGAAATTCAGGCAGGCGCTGACCGGATGGTGGAAGCCTGGCAGCAGCGCAGCCGGGAAATTCAGGAAACCTATCCCGAATTTGACCTGGAAAGGGAGATGCTGCGCGCCGATTTCCGGCAGCTGCTCCGGGCCCGGGTGGATATGCAGACGGCCTATGAAATTCTCCACAAGGAGGAGATCATCCCCGCTGCCATGGCCTATGCCGCCCAGACCACAGAGCGGAAGCTGGCGGAAAAGCTCCGCTCGGAGGGCATCCGCCCCACAGAAAATGGTGCAGGCCAGTCCGGCGCCGTCAGCATGGGATCTCGGGTGTCCCAAATGTCCCGAAAGGAGATCGCCGACCTCTGCCGCCGGGTGGAGCGGGGCGAGAAGGTAAGTTTTGGGTAACCCCAAAAAAGCTTCCCCTTCGGGGGAGCTGGCTCGGCGTTAGCCGAGACTGAGGAGGGGCGTTCTGGACGAGAGTGGTTGGTAAATACGCTATATACCTACCGCTCACTTCCGTAACACCCCTCTTCCACCGCTGCGGCGGTCCCCCTTCCCCGCAGGGGAAGGTTTTAAGAATTGAAAGGAGATAACTTTTATGAACATCACATCTTTGCAGCACTTTGCGGACAATCCCACGGTGAACGTCACTACCGACTCCAAGCTGTCCGCGGAAAACAAGACCTTTTATGACCGCGCTCTGGTAGAGGAGGCAGGGCCTAACCTGATCCACGGCCAGTTCGGCCAGAAGCGGCCCATTCCCAAGAACGGCGGCAAGCGCATTCAGTTCCGGCGCTATGCCTCCCTGCCCAAGGCTCTGAAGCCCCTGACCGAGGGCGTCACCCCCGAGGGTCGGAAGCTCAGCGCCACTGCCGTGGAAGCGGAAGTAAACCAGTACGGCGACTTTGTCTGCCTGTCCGATGTGCTGGACCTGACCGCCATTGACAATAACGTGCTGGAGGCCACCAAGGCCGTGGGCCGTCAGGCCGGCCTGACCCTGGACACCATTACGAGAAACGTTTTGCAGTCCGGCACCAACGTGTTCTACTGCCCCAAGGTTGGGGCCAACGGCGTTCAGACCCCGGTAACGGACCGCTCCGGCCTGGACAAGACCTGCACCCTCACCGTAGACGTGGTGAAGAAGGTGGCCGCCATGCTGAAGGCCGCCAACGCCCCCAAGATCGACGGCGACTATGTGTGCATCCTGCACCCCTATGTGGCCTATGACATTATGTCCGATCCCCGCTGGGAGGAAATGCACAAGTACACCACCCCCGAAAATATGTACCAGGGGGAGATCGGCCGGATCGCCGGTGTGCGTTTTGTGGAAACCTCCGAAGCGGCGGTTTACAAGGGCACGGAAAACAGCTGCCCCACGGGCCTTGCCGTGTTCGGCTGCCTGTTCATTGCCCAGGGCGCCTACGGCGTGACGGAGGTCACCGGCGGCGGACTGCAGACCATCATCAAGCAGCTGGGCTCTGCGGGCACGGCCGATCCTCTGGACCAGCGCAGCACCGTGGGCTGGAAGGCATTGCAGACGGCGGAGATCCTGATGGAGCCCTACATGGTCCGGGTGGAGTGCTGCTCCGCCTTCAGCCCCACGGCAGAGGCGAATTGAGAGTTGACAGTTGACAATTGACAGTTGGCGGAGACTGTGGACTGTCACGGTGTGTGGAAGATAGACAGAAAGTTTGAAATTGACAGGGAAAGTTGATAGTAGATGGTGATTATTAAGAAAATAACTGTCAACTGTCAACTTTCAACTGTCAACTGAACCGAAGGGAGCGTTCATATGGAAGAGAAGACGACTGTTACGATTCGCCTGCCCCTGACCCGGGAGCAGCGGGAGGATGTATTTGTGGGCATCAACGGCAAGACCTGGCTCATCAAGCGGGGTGAGGCGGTGGAGGTGCCCTGGAATGTGGCCCAGGTGCTGGCCCGGCGGGAGAAGAGCCTGGCCGATGCCATGGAATTCGAAGCCCAGGCGGCCCAGCCCCTGGAGCATCTGGAGGGCAGATAAATGACGGTGCGGGAAGTGATGGAGGCGGCGGACCGGCGCAAGCCCAACCTCTACAGCCGGGAGGAAAAGCTGCGGTGGCTGGAGGAGGCCGAGGGCATGGTCTGGGGGGCGCTGGAAGCCTTTCACGCAGTGCGCGGCTCTTTTGAGGGCTTCGACCTGGAGGCCTGGCCGGACAAGCAGCTGATGCTGCCCAAGCCCTATACGGGGCTCTACTACCTCTGGCTGGAGGGGTCTATCTCCTATGCAGACCAGGACTTCACCCTTTACAACAACGCCATGAGCCGGTTCAATGCCCTTTGGCGGGAGTTCTTTGCCTGGTGCTGCCGGACCATTCCCCAGCCCGGAAAATCCTTCCGCTATCTGTAAAAAAGGAGGCGGCAATATGGAAATGCCCACATTGCGGCGGCTCCGGACCAGCCGCCGGACGGTGGATGCCTTCGGCGGGCTGAACCGGTGCCCCCGGACCGGCGAAGGGGAATTTGCGCAGATGGAAAACCTGTCCTCGGACTTTTATCCCGTGCTGGCCCCCTGCCCGCCCCGGGAAAAGCTGGAGCCTGCGGGTGTCACCGCCCTGGGCGCAGGGCAGAGTCTTTTCTACACCCAGGGTACAGAGCTGGTGCTGGGAGACCGGCGAATTGACCTGGGTCTCACCCCGGAGGGGCCCAAGCAGCTGGTGAAGATGGGGGCCTATGTGGTGGTGTTCCCGGACGGGAAATACGCCAGCACCCTGGACGGCGCGGACTTCGGCAGCCTGGAGGCCCGGTTCGAAGGAAACGACGCGGTATTGACCCCCTGCACCCTGGAAGGCGCAGACCGAATCCCGGCGCACGTACAGTCCGCCGAGCCAAAGGAGCCGGAAAACGGCACCCTCTGGCTGGACACGGCATCTTCTCCCGCCGTGCTGAAGGAATGGTCCGCCGCCTCCAACCTCTGGGTCGCAGTGGAAACACCCTATGTGCGCATTGACGCTCCGGGCATTGGCCTTTGCTTCCGGCAATACGACGGCGTGACCCTTTCGGGCACGGATGGGCTGGACGGGGCCAATGTGATCTGGCAGGCGGAGGAAAATTTCGTCGTGGTCTCCGGCGTATTGGAGGGGCAGCAGAAAATCGGTACGCTGCTTTTGTCCCGGACCGTACCGGAAATGGACTATGTCATCGAGTGCGGCAACCGGCTCTGGGGCTGCCGGGCGGGAACGGACCGCCAAGGAGATCCCGTCAATGAGATCTACGCCTCCAAGCTGGGAGACTTCCGGAACTGGAACTGCTTCATGGGGCTGACCACGGACAGCTATGCCGTCACCGTGGGCACCCAGGGGCCCTTCACCGGGGCCATCACCTACCTGGGCAATCCCCTGTTTTTCAAGGAGGACTGCCTGTATAAGATCTACGGCAGCTACCCCGCCGCCTTTCATGTCCAGTCCACGGTATGCCGGGGCGTGGCCCGGGGCAGCGGCGGGAGCCTGGCCATTGTGGGGGAGACGCTTTTCTATAAGTCCCCCATGGGCGTGTGCGCCTACGACGGCGCTCTGCCCGCAGAGGTGGGCAGAGCGCTGGGCACGGAGCCGCTGGAAGGGGGCATCGGCGCAGGCTGGGCCGGGAAATATTTCCTGAGCCTGCGGGAGAGCACCGGAACGGATGCTCTGTATGTCTACGACAAGCTGCTGGGCCAGTGGCACCGGGAGACGGGCTTCGAAGCCCGGCAGATGGTGTCCCACGGCGGGAAGCTCTACGGTCTGGACGAAAGCGGCGAAATATGGCTGCTGCGGGGCGGCAAAAGCCGGGAACGGGTAAAATGGATGGCCCGCACCGGGCGCATCTCCGGCTGGGACGGTCAGCGGATGGTCCTGAAAAGCCTGGAGCTGCAGCTGCTTCTGGCAAACCGCGCCCGGATGGACATCTCCGTGCGCTATGACGACCGGGGTGCCTGGGAAAAGGTGGGCACTCTGACGGGCTCGGACCGCCGCTTCCTGCTTCCCATCCGGCCAAAGCCATGCAGCCATTTGGAGCTGCTGCTGGAGGGGGAGGGCGATGTCCGGCTCCTGTCCCTGACCCGGGTGCTGCGGCAGGGAGGTGGGGTATGACCCCCTTGGAGCTGCGGCTGCCGAACCTGACGGAGGGCGAACCGGAAGCCCAGCTGCGGCAGCTGCGCAGCTACCTGTACCAGCTGACGGAGCAGCTGCAGCTGGCTCTGGGCAGCCGGGAAGAGGCCGCAGTCACACCGGATACCCAAAAGCTGCTCCGTGAAGCGGTGGCCCTGAGTGCCAAACGGGGGGATGGCCGGTATGCGGGGCTGGAAGCCCTGGAAGGTCCCTGGCGGCAGCAGGCAGGCGCAGCGGAAGCATTGGAGGCCCGGCTTGCATTGCTGGAGGGGAAACCGGAGCCCCCGGAATTGCCCGCCGAGGCCCTGTACCGGGAAGGCACAGCGGGTATGCAGGTTCAGCAGGCGGATACGGTCCGCTTTCTGCCCCTGCCCCCCTTCGTCCAAACCCCGGACGGGCACTGGCAAATTCAGTAGAAGGAAGGAGAAGACATGGAAGAAGAGAAGAAAAAATACACCGCGTCTGCTCAGGTGGAGCAGGCGCGGCAGGAGGCCCAGGCCAGTGACGCCCGGAAGCCCGGGGCATACGTCTCCAAATGGCAGCAGCAGCTGGACGCGGCCATGGAGAAGATCCTGAACCGGGAGAAGTTTTCCTACAACCTGAACGGCGACGCCCTGTACCGGCAGTACAAGGATCAGGCCATTCAGAACGGGCGGCTGGCCATGCAGGATACCCTGGGGCAGGCGGCGGCCATGACCGGAGGCTTCGGCAGCTCCTACGGTCAGACCGCAGCCCAGCAGGCCTACCGGCAGCAGATGGCGAATCTGGGTGACAAGGCCTCCGCCCTTTACGACAAGGCCCGCTCGGAATACGACCGGCAGGGCACGGCGGACAAGCAGGCCTATGACCTGCTCCTGCAGCGGGAAAACAGCAGCCAGAACCAGTACAAGCAGAATCTGGCGGCCTGGGAAGCGGAAAATCAGCGGCTCTGGAACCGCTACGACCAGGCCCGCAGTGACGACTACGGCGCCTACCGGGACGAGATCAAGGACGACCAGTGGCTCCGGGAATTCCAGCAGGCCCAGGAGCAGTTCTACGAAAAGCTGCGGCGGCAGTATGGCTACTAAGGAGGCGGCATGATTTTATCCAGTTTGACCGTCCCTCTGACCGTTCAGGGGGACACCCTGGGCGCTCCCCTGGCCATTACGCTGCCCAGCCTGGGGCGGACGGTAGGGCTGCGCTACCGCTGCGGTGCAAAATTGGGAACCGTCGCAGCCCCCGGCAGACTCACCCGGGCAGAATGGACACCGCCGCTGACCCTGGCAGAGGAATATCCGGACCGGGATAAAATCCCCGTCAAGCTGATTCTGGATGCCTATGAAAACGGCAAAATCGAAGACAGCCGGGAAAAGCAGGTGCTGCTGTCCATCCCGGAAGGATTCCATCCCACGGTGACGCTGCGGGCAGCACCCCAGGCAGGGGATCGCTTTCTGCAAGGCGGCCAGGCCCTGGTTGAAGTGACTGCTTCGGGAACTCTGGGCGCAGAGATCACCGGCTGCACCGTCCGCTGCGGCGATCTGACCGGGCAGGGGCAAAGGCTTCGCTTCGACCTGCCCCAGGCAGGGGAAATCCAGGTAACCGCCCGGGTAACGGACAGCCGGGGCAGGTCTTCCCAGGCAAGCGCCACCGTCTCCGTGGAGCCGGGCGGCACCGGCAGCGAGTCTCCCCTGGTGGACCTGAACCCGGCGGCCAAGGCCCTGGGCATCGGCTGCCGGGGAGATGCCCAGAATACCCTTTCCATGGGTCTGGCCCTGGACATGGGCGGGCAGCGGCTATCCGGGCTGCCTACGGCGGCGGAGTCCACCGATGCCATGTCCCTGGGGCAGGCAGCGGCAAGCTTTCTGGGGCTGCGGAAGCTCTGGGAGAATCCGAGCCCCGAGCAGGAATTTTCCGCCCAGACCGTTGCTGCCGCCGGGGCGCTTCTGCTCATCGAGGCGGCGGCTCAGACAGGCAGCACGCAGCGGGTCTGGGAGCTTGCCGGGACTGCCGGGGCCATCAGGGTGCTCTCCGGCAGCACCCTGGCAGCCCGAACACTCCGGCAGACCGAAGCCGGGCTGGAATTCGCCGCTGCCGCACCGGCAGACACCTGGGCGGTGCCTCTGGCGGTATACGCACTGAAAGAAGGGAGTATTGGATGAACGCAACGGTATTGGCATCCCTGATCACAGGGCTGCTGTCTCTGGCGGGGGTCATGCTGAGCAATCTCCTGTCGGACCGGCGGCGGGAAACGGCTCTGCGGACAGCCCAGGCCGTAACGGATGAGCAGCTGCGGCAGCTGACAAGGGAGGTCCGGGAGCACAACAATTTTGCCCGGCGGATGCCGGTGGTAGAAGAGCAGATCAAAGTCATCAATCACAGGTTAGAGGACCTGGAAAAGGAAGGAGCAAAATCATGATCAATTGGAAGGTACGTCTGAAAAATGTGAATTTCTGGCTGGCGGCAATCCCCGCCGCCCTGCTGGTAGCCCAGAGCATCGCCGCTCTGTTTGGCTTTGCCCTGCCCGTACAGGCAGTGGAGGGAAAGCTGCTGGACCTGATCAATGCAGTGTTTGGACTGCTGACCATTCTCGGCATCGTCAATGACCCCACCACCCGCGGCCTGCGCGACAGCACCCGGGCAATGGAATATCAAAATCCCAACTAATTCGCCATGGGGCGGCTGCAAAAGCAGCCGCCCCGGAAGCGCAGCATTACCCACTTTTTTTCGCAGGCGTGTAAATAAGTGCACAAAAATGCCCCCTTTTTTCTCTTAGCATAACTATACCACAGAGTGGAACAGCCAGCGAGAGGGACAGGGGACATTTTGTTTACGTAATATGTCGGCCCTCAGAAGGGATGGCGGCAGCCGTAGAGGAATACGGCCATGGGGGCAAGGAGCACAGGGGTTCCTGCGAACACCAGCAGCCAATCCGGAGTCCCCAGGGCCACCCGGGAGACGGCCAGCCACAGCACAGCCCCCAGCAGCGCGCCAATAACGGCCAAAACCCACACGCAAACCCTATATTTGCGCTCTGCCATCCAGGAAGTACGGTCTACAAGATTCCACAGTTTTTTCATAACAATTCCTTCTTTCTGCCCTCACCCTACCCCCGGAAGGTAAAGGGCACAACGGTGGAATCGTAAAACATAGGTAAAATCCCGAAATTTTACACTGACTTTACATTCCGCCCCGTTTGGACTTTACGCAGCCAATTTAAGATAGGGCCAGAAACGTAAAGGAGCTGTAAAAAATGGATATTTTTGGGATCTTGAATCTGTTGGGCGGCCTGGCCCTGTTCTTATACGGCATGTCCGCCATGGGCGACGGGCTGGTGCAGCTGTCCGGCGGCCGCCTGGAAAAAATACTGGAAAAGCTGACCCAGAAGAAGATCATGGCCGTGCTGCTGGGCCTGCTGGTGACGGCCGTCATCCAGTCCTCCTCCGCCACCACGGTTATGGTGGTCGGCTTTGTAAACTCCGGCATTATGAACCTCAGTCAGGCCGTGGGCATCATCATGGGCGCCAACATCGGCACCACCGTCACCTCCTGGCTGCTGTCCCTGACGGGCATTCAGGGCAGCAATCTGTTCCTGAAGCTCCTAAAGCCCAGCTCCTTCTCCCCGATTCTCGCCGCCATCGGTGTCATTCTCACCATGACCGCCAAGGAGGACGACAGGAAGAAAAACATCGGCACCATTTTCGTGGGCTTCGCCATTTTGATGTTCGGCATGGAGGCCATGAGCTCCTCCGTCTCCCCCCTGGCCCAGAATGAGAAGTTCACCGGCATTCTCACCGCCTTCTCCAACCCCATCCTGGGTCTGCTGGCCGGTGCGGCCCTGACCGCCATCATTCAGTCCTCCTCTGCCTCCGTGGGCATTTTGCAGGCCCTGTGCATGACCGGGGCCGTCAGCTTCGGCACCGCCATTCCCATCATCATGGGCCAGAACATCGGCACCTGTGTCACGGCCCTGCTCTCCGGCATGGGTGCCAGCAAAAATGCCCGCCGTGCCTCTCTCATCCATCTTTATTTTAATTTAATTGGCACTTTGCTGTTTCTTGTGGTATTCTATACATTGAACAGCTTCCTGCACTTCTCTTTCCTGCTCACCCCCGCCAGCGCGGCGGACATTGCCGTGATCCACAGCCTGTTCAACATCGGCTGCACCATCGTGCTCTTCCCCTTCTCCAATGTGCTGGTGAAGCTGGCACAGCTCACCATCCCCGACGGCAGGGAGGCCGCCCAGGATACCCGCCCCGCAGCCTTGCAGGCTCTGGACGAGCGCTTCCTGGACCGGCCCGGCTTTGCCATGAACCTGTGCAAAGAGGCCGTGGACCATATGGCGGACCTGGCCCGGAACTCCTTCCAGCTGGCCATGGGGCTGCTGGACAACTTCTCCGAAAAGGATTTGCAGCGCGTCATCGCCATGGAGCAGGAATCCGACAGCTACGAGGACACTTTGGGCACCTATCTCGTCAAGCTCTCCGGCAAGGACCTGAGCAAGGCAGACAGCCGGACGCTGTCCATCCTGCTGCACTGCATCAATGACTTCGAGCGCATCTCGGACCACGCCATCAATGTGGCCGAATCCGCCCAGGAGCTGCGCGACAAGGGACTGGCCCTGTCCGAGGACAGCCGGAAGGAGCTGGCCGTCTACGGTAAGGCCGTCAGCGACATTCTGGATCTGACCGTCTCCGTCTTCGCTGCGGACGACACGGACCGCGCCCGGTCCGTGGAGCCTCTGGAGGAGGTCATCGATACCCTGAGCATCGAGATGCGGCAGCGGCACATTATCCGGCTGCGCAAGGGCGCCTGCTCTCTGGAGGCAGGGCTCATTCTGGAGGACCTGCTCACCGGCTACGAGCGGGTATCGGACCACTGCTCCAATGTGGCCGTCTGCCTGATCGAAGTACATGCCAACGAATACGACACCCACGAATATCTGAATCTGACCACCAAGGGCAGCGACCCCTGGTTCCGGCAGGAATACGACAAGAAGCTGAAGGAATACCCCCTGCCCTGAATGACGAAAGGAATACACTATGGCACTGATCTATGTAGTAGAGGACGATGACAACATCCGGGAAATCGAGACCATCGCCCTGAAAAACAGCAATTATCTGGTAAAGGCCTTCGCCCGGGCCACAGACTTTTACCGGGCTCTGAACGACATTCTGCCGGACCTGGTGCTGATGGATGTAATGCTGCCGGACGAAAACGGCTGCGATATTGTGAGGCGGCTGCGCAGCCAGTCCGCCACCAAGCGGCTGCCCGTGATCATGGTCACCGCCAAAACCTCGGAAATGGACATGGTGAAGGGACTGGACGACGGGGCCGACGACTATATCAAAAAGCCCTTCTCCGTGCTGGAGCTGCTGTCCCGGGTGAAGGCCCTGCTGCGCCGCTCCACAGAGGAGACCGCCCAGCAGCTCCGGGTGGGGGACATCCAGCTGGACAACGCCCGCCGGATCGTACTGGCCCAGGGTAAAAGCGTGGAGCTGACCTACAAGGAATATGAGCTCCTGCGGTACCTGATGATCAACGCGGAGATGGTCCTGTCCCGGGAATCCATTATGCGCTTCGTCTGGGGGACGGACTTTGAGGGAGAGACCCGCACCGTGGATATGCACATCAAGACCCTGCGGCAGAAGCTTGGCCCCTGCGGCCGCCAGATCGGCACCGTCCGCAATGTGGGCTACGTGCTGCAAAGCACCCCGGAAAGCTGAGGCAGCCTCATGAAGCAGAAAATCAATCTGCGCCTGGGGCTCATCGCCCTGGTGGCCCTGATTCTCACCACCGTCGGCGTGACCAAGGTCTATTATGACCTGTTCCGCCAGCAGGTGGGCCGGGATCTGCGGCTGACGGCCCATCTGTTGGGCCAGAGCGGCGAATTCACCCGGGGCAATGCCCCCAAATTGCAAGACCCCGAGGTCCGCATCACCTGGGTAGATACCGACGGCACCGTGCTCTATGACGATGAGGCCGACGCCGGAGCCCTTCCCAACCACGCAGACCGGCCGGAAATCCGGCAGGCCATGGACACCGGCGAGGGGGAGATCGTCCGCACCTCGGATACCTTCAATATGAACACCTTTTACTATGCCCTGCGGCTGGATGACGGCACGGTGCTGCGGCTGGCGGTGGACGCCCGGTCCATCAGCTCCGTATTTTTGGCGGCGGTGCCGGTGCTGCTGATCATCGCCGTGGTGATCTTCGCCGTGTGCCTGCTGCTGGGCCATCTGCTCACCGCCCAGCTGATCGCCCCCATTGACGATATGGCCGAGCACCTGGACGAGCCCGCCCGGGAACCTGTCTATCAGGAGCTGGAGCCCTTCGCCCGGAAAATCCGCAGCCAGCACGAGAAGATTCTCTCCGCCGCCCAGAGCCGCCAGGATTTCACCGCCAACGTATCCCACGAGCTGAAAACCCCCCTGACGGCCATTTCCGGCTACGCCGAGCTCATTGAAAACAAGATGGTAGACGGGGAACAGCAGCTGCGCTTCGCCGGAGAAATCCGGAAGAACGCCGCACGGCTTCTAAGCCTGATCAACGACATCATCCAGCTCTCCGAGCTGGACAGCGCCCAGGCCCCCGCCCGGGTACAGAGCGTGGAGCTGCTGAGCCTGGCCAAAGAGGTCTGCGGCGATCTGGAGGTCCCCGCCCGGCAGCGGCGCATCACCCTGCAATGCTTCGGCCGGGAGGCCACGGTCATGGGTGACCGGGAGCTATTGAAAGAGCTCCTGGAAAATCTGGTGCAGAACGCCATCCGCTACAACCGGGAGGGGGGCTTCGTCCAGGTCACCGCCAAGGAAGAGGCGGGCCACGCCCAATGGATCGTGGAGGACAACGGCATCGGCATCCCCGAGGACGCCAAGGACCGGGTCTTCGAGCGGTTCTACCGGGTAGACAAGAGCCGCTCCCGGGAAACCGGCGGCACCGGCTTAGGTCTCGCCATCGTCAAGCACATCGCCCAGATCCACAACGCCACAGTCACCCTGGATTCCGCCCTGGGCAAGGGTACAAAGATCACGGTGACATTCTGAGGAAAAAAATCCACAGCTTCTCCCCTGCTTTGGAGCGGCTGTGGATTTTTTGTGGACCGGCGGCACCCGGGATGCGCTAGCATCGTCCCCGTTGCTCGTTATAGCAGGCCATATTCCATGCCGTAGGGCCAGCCGTTGAGGCCGCCCAGGTCGTAGAGATGGGGATAGCCCAGGTCAAACAGCTGGGCAGCCGCCAAAGCCGACCGGCGGCCGGTGCGGCAATAGATCAGAATTCTTGCCTGCTTGTCCGGCAGAATCTCCGACAGGTCCGCATCCTCAATGTCATCCAGCGGCAGCAGCTTCGCCCCCGCCGCGTGCTCCAGGGCATATTCATCCTCTGTCCGCACATCCAGCAGCACACTGCCGGGATAAGTATCCAAAATATGCTTTCCCTCCTGGAAAGAAATTGCCTGAATCATGGTTTCCGCTCCGTTTCCAATGTTTTCCGCTATCATACCACAGCAGGCCCCAAAATGCAAGAAACCGGGAAAGCAAAGCCGCTTTCCCGGTTTCCCGCCTTCGCGTATGCAATTTTGTCGGATAACGCAGCCGTTACCGCTTCAAAACTGCCGCGAGGGCTTTTTTACTGCATGCCGCTCTCGTAGGCCTCGATCATCTTCTTGAACGTGTGACCCGTACAACCTTCGAAATTTGCCCTTCTTTTCAGTTTTTGCAGATACTTTTCGCAGCTTTCACCCGTGAAAATCTTGATGTCCAGCCGCATAGTGCCGTCACCCTCCGGCGTAGCAAAGATTTTATCAATAAAGGCATCGATAAATTCCTTGGTGATCTCGCCGTTTTGACAGTCACGCTCGGCATCCCGAAGCACCTTGCGGATACGCTCCATGTCGCTGCGAAATTCCTCGCTGGATTCCTGCTGTTCTCGAAGCTCGGCAAGCTCCTGTTCAGCGGCTTTGATGTCGGCGTTGCACTGGGCAGTCATGGACTTAAAATCAGCAGGGGTGATACTGTCGAGGGCTACCAATTCCAGCAGCTTGCTTTTCTTTTTCAGGGTTAGCTCAATGGTTGCCTGTGCAGCTTCGATCTTCTTTCCGATGTTGCCGTCGCTGGTCATGGAACGGTACATCCGCTCGTATTCTTCCAGCATAGCGGCGGAGGCTTCCTTTGTATCACGGAACACCTCAAAGAGCAGCGGAATCAGTTCTTTTTCATAGATCGGGATGGAATCACAGCTGTCTTTGCCATTGTTGATTTTCCCGGAGCATACCCACTTGGAGTTTTTGTTACCCTGCCTGTCCACGGAGTCACGGCGGTAATAAGGTGTACCGCAATGGGTACAGAATAGTTTGCCGGTCAGGAGGTTGGCGTGGTTGCAGACACCCTGACGGTTCTTCACATCCTCGCTTCTCCTGCGAAGTACGGCATTAGCCTGCTCCCACAGTTCTTCGGAAACGATAGCCGGTACGATTTCTCCCGTTTCATCCTTGAACATGACCCATTCTTCCGGCGGGAGGAATTTCTGCTTTTTGGTGAACATATCCACCACCTTGACCTTGTTGCCCACATAGTAGCCCTTGTATTTAGGATTGGAAATCATGCCCGACATGGTGGAGTGGGCTATTTTCTTGCCGTTGTGGTTACGGTATCCCTTTTCCCAGAACAGTGTTTCAAGCTGTTTCATGGAGTATTCGTCGGTGGCATACAGTTCAAACAGCTGCCGAACCATCACCGCCTGATCTTCATCTATAACCAAACGGCCATCCTTTTTGATATATCCAAAGATGCGGCTGTTGCCCAGCACTACATTCTGCTTGATGGCCTGCTGATGCCCGAATTTCACACGGGAACTGAGCTTCCGCAGTTCGTCCTGTGCGATGGAGGACATGATGGACAAACGAAGCTCGGAGTCCTCGTCGAAGGTGTTGATGTTGTCGTTCTGGAAAAAGACACCGACTCCCGCATTCAGGAGCTGTCTGGTATACTGGATAGAGTCCAGCGTATTGCGAGCAAAACGGGAGATTTCCTTTGTGATAACAAGATCAAATTTACCGACTTCTGCATCATCTACCATGCGATTGAAATTCTCACGGCGCTTGGTGGAGATACCGGACAGTCCCTCGTCAATATATCCCGGCACGAATGTCCACGCAGCGTTCTTCCTGATGAAATCCTCGTAATAACTGATCTGGTTGCCCAGAGAGTTCAGCTGTTCATCCGATTCCGAAGAAACACGGGCATAGTAGGTTACCCGAAGCGGAATATCGTAGATGCTTTTCATCCGCAGCTGTTGTCTGACAGAATGTATATCCATAATAGTTCCTTTCTAAAAAGTTCGCTATATCATCATCTGCAAATATTATATCGCAAACAAATGAACTTTTCAAGATGATTTGAGAAGTTGTAAAAAAAATTAGGCGGCAACCGTATCTCACGATTGCCGCCCTATTTATTTTATCGCGCCTTTGCAGCAGTACGGCTCTTAATCATCAAGCGCATCCGATTGCGCTGATCTTCCGTAATCATCCCTTTTGCAAAAAGCGTATCGTTGTAATAAGTCAGCCAGAGCTGTTCTAAGACAGCCTGCTTCTTCTGCTCGGTCATTCCCGGCTTCATTTCCTTGATTTCTGCCATAGAATTCCTCTCTTTCAAAAGTAGTATTGCCTCAGATTTCCTGATTCATTCGACCGTGATGCACATATTTCTGCTCGGTGTATTTCCGGATTACGGCATCGGGGATGGAATCTACGGTGCGGCGAAGCTCATCCAGCTCGGAAAGCTTGCGCTGAATCTCCAGTTTCTTCTGAATGCTCTCACGGGATACAGAGTTGAGTTCCTTTTCCAGTTCTGCATTTTCTGCGGTCAACTCCTTGTAGGTCTTGTCATACTTTTTCAGCTTTGTCCTCATGGCCTCTACACCGGGGATATACTTGTCTAGCAGTGCCTCCAGTTCTTCTGCTTTGGATTTCTTGTTGAAGGGATTGCTGTCATTCAGAATTGCCATAATCTGATCTTTCATTCGGTTCAGGTGCACGGCCTCCTTGAACAGCCTCGGCGGGATGTGCGTGCGTCCGGTCTCGCTGGCACTCTCGCCACGTTCCAGATCGGGATATTTCTTGACCATGTGCTTCCAGAATTCATCCTGCCACCATGTCAGTTTTTTCTTGTTGCCAACGATTTCCTTGGCGCTGAGTCGCTTGTCCTCCGTCAGTGGGACAAAACAAAGGTGCATATGGGGAGTCTTCTCGTCCATATGCACCACGGCGGATATGATCGTGTCTTTTGACTGATGTTTTTGCATGAAGTCCAGCGCCTCGTTGAAATAGGCTCTGACCTCCGCCTTTTTCTTGCCCTTGAAGAATTCCGGGCTGGCCGTCACCAGCGCCTCCACTACGCGCACGCTGTCGGAGCGTGTGCGGCAGCCTGCTTCAGCAATTTGCTTTTCGGCCTCCGCACGGTATTTGCGTTCCGGTGATACCAGATGGAAGTTAAGATGGCTTCGGGATGTGTCAATATCGGGATTGCTGGCATACTTCTCCTTGGTACGCTCGTTGTGGGACTCAATGTGACCTATCTCCGGTCCCTTGTACTTGGCAAAGCGAAGAATGGCATACTGTGCTTTCATCGGTTATCCCTCCGTTTCTGCCATA
>ERZ772861.444-NODE-444-length-46560-cov-4.708160_pt1 | contig 46560 bp, 34 predicted proteins | sample MGYA00512135_ERZ772861 | MGnify/ENA primary metagenome ERZ772861 (study PRJEB29015, sample SAMEA2737700) | human gut metagenome | biome: human gut; feature: human-associated habitat; material: faeces | place: China | collected 2012 ...
ACGCCTGCCAGCAGTATATCATTCAGGAAGTCCAGAAGGTCTACCGTCAGCAGGGCGTTGACATCAACGATAAGCACATCGAGGTCATCGTCCGCCAGATGATGCGCAAGGTCCGCATGGAGGACGCCGGCGACACCAAGCTGCTCTCCGGCGCTATGGTGGATGTCATGGACTTCGAGGATGCCAACGAGGAGATCCGCCGCCGCAACGCCGCCGGCGAGACCAATCCCGAGACCGGGGAGCCCCTGCGGGAGGCTACCGCCACCCAGCTCCTCATGGGCATCACCAAGGCGTCCCTGGCCACGGATTCCTGGATGTCCGCCGCCTCCTTCCAGGAGACCACCAAGGTGCTCACCGAGGCCGCCATCAAGGGCAAGGTGGACCACCTGGTGGGCCTGAAGGAGAACGTCATCATCGGTAAGCTCATCCCTGCCGGTTCCGGCCTGATGGCCTACCGGGACTACGAGCCCGGTGCTACTCCGGCTGCCCGTATGCCTGAGGAAGAGGAAGAGCGGGCCATCGAAGGCGAATAAGCGATAGAACCCATCCCCCTGCCGATTTTCGGCAGGGGGATTTCCCGTTTTCTCTGGCTCCCATCCATCCGGAAAGATGGCTTTTTGGTATGGGGGACCCGGAGAAATCGGAAATTACACATTTACAATTGCGCGCCGATGGTGTATACTAAAATTGGTAATGTCCACCAAAAGGAGGGAGAACGATGAAGGTCAAATGTGATTTTTGCGGCACCATGATGAACGATACCGAATCCGTTTGCCCAAGCTGCGGCGCACCCAATGCCAGCGTCCGGAGATCCAGCGGCGATCAGCCCCTGACCATTGAGGAGCTGAAAAAGTGGTACGAAAGCAAGGGCCTGCCGCCGGAGAATGTGACCCGGTTCTTTATCGGGAAAAACGTCACAGAGCCAAAAGCCTTCGGTGTCTACTTTGAGGAAGAGTCCGGAAATTATATTGTCTACAAGAACAAAGCCTCCGGCGAACGGGCAGTGCGCTACCGGGGCACAGACCAGGCCTATGCGGTAAACGAGCTGTTCCAGCGGCTCAAACAGGAGATCACCCAGCAGAAAATGCGCAATGTCAAACAGGCGGCCGCAGGCACCGGAGAAAAGCGGGACCCTAAAGCCGACCTGGTGGAGTCCGGCAAAGCCATGGGCAAGGGCTGCATCGGGTGTCTGGTGTTTGTTGTCGGCTCTGTGGCGGCCATATTTGTCCTGATGATCGTCCTGGGCCTGTTCCTCATGCGCAACGATCCTTCCGGGGGCTACTATACCTATGACAATACCTGCTACTACTACAGTACCCGCAGCTATGCCGACCTGAACTGGTTCCGTTACGATGGGGAGGACTGGCAAGGTCCCCTGGATCTGGCCCAGGTGCCGGACCCATTGGAAACAAAAAAATCCAGCAAGCCTTATTTTACCGCCAACAGCTGGGACTCCGGCTTGCCCTGCCCGGACTTCAAGCAGAGTGTCTACGGCCAGGATATGCAGGAGGATATGTACGTATCCATCGGCTATTACCGCTGCGGGGAGCTGTATTACCACTTAAACGGCAATTATAATGAGGATTGGTTCCTGTGGACGGATCAGTGGGAGAAGGTGGACTTCTCCAGGCTGCCCAAGGAGCTGAGGCACCCCTCCCTTGCGAAGGACTGCCTGGTGTCCCAGACCTATACCGGCTCTTTAGGGGCCGGTGACTTTGACCAGAGCCTGGTCTACCGGGACAGTCAGGCATCCAAGACCGCCTCCCGGGGATACTACCGGATCCACGACAAGACCTATTACCACCAGGGCTACTTCTATGACGATGAATGGTACAGCTATGATGACCAGGAGGGCTGGCAGCCTGTAGAACACAGCGCAATGCCGGAGGAGCTGCACCATCCCTCCATGGTCCAGGACTTCTATTACACGGATACCTGGGACCCGGCCACCCAAACGGCAGACTTCGCGGATTCTGAATTCTATGAAGCCCCCAAGGCAAACGACTCCGGCAGCAGCTCGGACAGCGATTTCAGCTGGGATTCCGGAGACTCCTGGGACAGCGGCGACACAGACTGGGACTCTGACTGGTGACCTTCCTTTTTCCCGTTTTCAGGCAGAAAAACCGCCCCGCTCAATACCCGAGCGGGGCGGTTGGCTTATCGGACAGACCGGGCGTACTCCGTAGGCGTGATGCCGAACTTCTCTTTGAACTGCCGTGAGAAGTGGTGAACGGTGGAGTATTGCAGGGCGGCGGCGATCTCCGTAAAATTCAGATTGTTTTCCCGGATCATTTGCTTGCTCTCCTGGAGCTTGATCCGGCGGATATATTCGCCGGGGGAGATCTGCAGGTTCTTCTGGAAGAGGACGGTCAGGTAGCTGGGGCTCACGTCTACCTCCTGGGCGATGAGGCGCACGGAGAGCTTCTCTCGGATGTGGGCAGAGATATACTGCTGGGCGTGGCGGATGATCTCGTTTTCGCTGTGGACGGTGTTGGTGCCCTGGAGCCGGACGGCGGTGGGGTTCAGGGTCTCCCGCAGGAGCACCAGCAGGAGCATGGTGAGCTGGGCGATGACCATATCCGTGGCGAAGGGGTCCTTTCGCTCCTGAGTCCGGAGCATCTGCTGCAGGAGCGTGACAGCCTCCTGGGGCACGGCCAGCTTCCGGTTGTACAGGGGGGACAGATCCCCGCCCTCCACGTCGAAAGAAATGGTGACGAATCGGGGAGCTACGCCGATATCGGCGTACTGCATGTGCCACTGGTCCGGGGCGTAGAGCATAGCGTCCCCCTGGTGGAGGAGCCAGTCCTGTCCGTCGGCCACGGAGTGGAGGCTGCCCTGGTCCACATAGGTGAACTCCGGCATTGGATGGGATTCTCCGGGGAAGAGGAAGCCCTGTTCCTTTTCCTGATAAAAGAAGGTATAGATACCGATGACCCGCATTTGTCCGTCAATGCGGATGTTCCGGCTGGCGCAGCTGCCCAGCCGCTCCGGCTGGATCTCCGCCGAAAGGGTCACCGTGACCTCGTCCTTGTAGACGCTGAGGGAGAAGAAAATGTCTTTGCTGATCGATACGGTCTTGTCCAGGTAGTAGTGCTGGTACTCCTGCCCGTCCTTGCTGACGGAGAGGACGCACATATCGCCGGTGCAGGTCAGCAGCGTGTCGGCGTTGGCTCGATAGAGGGATGCCTCCATCTGGGTGAGCTTCATGTGCACGGCGTTTTTGGGGGCGGCCTGTTTTGGCTGAGCCCGCTCCGGCAGTACGGTGCCGAAGCCCTGGAATGTGACCTGGTTCAGATTCTGGATCATGAGCGGTGGCTCCTTCCCTATGGAACAGATGGTGTTATTATACCGTTTAGAATTGAAAATGGCAAATGATTAATGCACAAAATTTTTGCAATATTTTCGTACACTATGTCGAAAACCGGTTACGGGGAAGAGAAAATGGTAAATGTATACAAATGTGATATTGCAAAATTGTATGTTTTGCCATAAGAACCATGTGTCCGCCGATGGTAATACATATTTTACATTTTGACGAAAATAAACGTTGAAATCTTGGGCCGGTTCGTGTATAATGTCACTGTTCGAGTCTTACGACCTTCGGATCAATTTACCTCTGGAAGGCAGAAGCCCTCCCGAAAGGAGCCATTTTTAGCCATGTATACTGTTAACGCCATTCGTAATATCTGCCTGCTGGGCCACAGCGGAAGCGGAAAGTCCGCCCTGGCAGAGAGCCTGCTGTATATGACCGGTGCCATCGACCGGATGGGCAAGAACGCCGACGGAAATACCGTCAGCGACTATGACCCCGAGGAGATCCGCCGTAATATTTCTATTTCTACCTCCGTTATCCCCGTAGAGTACCACAACACCAAGATCAACATTCTGGATACCCCGGGCGGCTTCGACTTCTCCGGCGCCGTTATGGAGGCGCTGCGGGCCTCTGACGCGGCCATCCTGGTGCTCTCCGCCAAGGACGGCATTACTGTGGGCTTCGAGAAAGCCTGGGCCTACTGCGAGGAGCGGAATATGCCCCGGTTCATCTACATCTCCAAGGTAGACGAGGACCACTCCGATTACAACGCCACCTTCAATTCCCTCCGGGAGCGCTACGGCAACAAGATTGCCCCTGTTATTGTGCCCATCTGGGACGGTTCTCATAAGGTCACCGGCATCATCGACGTGCTGAACAAGCGGGCCTATGAGATGCAGAATCTGAAGCGTGTGGAGATCCAGGTCCCGGAGGACAAGGCCCCCGTCATTGAGGAGTTCAACGATGCCCTGAAGGAGGCCGTGGCCGAGACCGATGAGGCCCTGATGGACCGTTTCTTCGAAGGCGATGACTTTACATACCGGGAGATGATCACGGGCCTGCACCAGGGCGTGAGGGAGCTGAGCCTGTTCCCCGTGCTCTGCGGCTCCGCCGTAACTTGCTTGGGCAGCCTGATGCTCATGGACCACATTGTGGACCTGCTCCCCAACCCCGTGGAGGGCAACTATCACAAGGCCACCAACGCCGAGGGCGAGACCGAAGAGTTTGTGGTGTCCCCCGGCGGCGTCCCTGCGGCCTTTGTGTGGAAGACCGTCTCCGACCAGTTCGGCAAGTATTCCTTCATCAAGGTCCTCTCCGGCGAGATCACCCCGGATACCACGCTGGTCAATTCCCGCACCGGTGACACCGAGAAGCTGGGCCGTATGTACGTCATGTGCGGCAAGAAGAATACCGAGGTCAAGGTCCTCTCCTGCGGCGATATCGGCGCCATCGGCAAGATGGATAAGGTCAAGACCGGCGATACCCTCTGCGACCCCAGAAAGGTGGTCTCCCTGAAGCAGGTCCCCTATCCCAAGCCCTGCTACTCCATGGCCATTGCCCCCAAGACCCGGGGACAGGAGGAGAAGGTGGGTACCGGCCTGAACCGGCTCAACGAGGAAGATCCCTCCTTCACCGTGGTCAACAACCCCGAGACCAAGCAGCTCATCATCTCCGGCACCGGCGACCAGCAGCTGGACGTCATCGTTTCCAAGCTGAAGACCCGCTTCGGCGTAGACGCTGTGCTGTCCACTCCCAAGATCGCCTACCGGGAGAAGATCAAGAAAACCGTCCAGGCCCATGGCCGTCATAAGAAGCAGACCGGCGGCTCCGGCCAGTTCGGCGATGTGTGGATCCGCTTCGAGCCCCAGGAGGAGCAGGACGGCATGATTTTTGCCGAGGAAGTCTTCGGCGGCTCCGTGCCCAAGAACTTCTATCCCGCCGTGGAAAAGGGCATCCAGGAGGCGGTTCAGAAGGGCCCCCTGGCCGGTTACCCCATGGTCAACCTGAAGGCCGTGCTGTATGACGGCTCCTACCACCCTGTGGACTCCAACGAAATGGCCTTTAAGATGGCCGCCATCCTGGCCTTTAAGGAGGCCATGCCCAACGCCGGCGCTACCCTCCTGGAGCCCATTGGCACGCTGAAGGTCACCATTCCCGACAGCTACATGGGCGACGTCATCGGCGATCTGAACAAGCGCCGGGGCCGCGTCATGGGCATGAACCCTGACGGCAAGGGCAACACCGTTGTAGAGGCCGAGGTCCCCATGGGTGAAATGAGCTCCTACGCCATCGACCTGCGGGCGATGACCCAGGCCAGAGGCTCCTTCCAGCTGGACTTCGAGCGCTACGAAGAAGTCCCCAAGGCCAACCAGGCGAAGATCATTGCCGACGCCAAGGCTGGTGAATAAGATTTTCCGCATACGCCCCTCCCACCCGGGAGGGGCGTTTTCCGGATAAAAAGCGCCGCTCCGTTGAAGAAACGGAGCGGCGAAAGCCGGAAATGCTTCTGTGAGGGCAGGTTATTCCGCACCCCGGGGCAGGGTGGCGGCTTCGGCAATATTGATGGAGTGGCCGCCGATCCGGCTCAGGGAGTTGAGGATTTCGCCAAAGAGGATGCCGGCCTCCACGCTGCACTGGCCGGTCCGCAGCCGCTCCATGTGGTTGAGCTGAGACTGGTTGGTGAGCTTGCGCAGCTGGCGCTGGGTCTTGGCCATGCGCTTGAGCTGATCCAGGTGAACGTCCTGCCGGTAGAACCCGGCTACGGCATCGTCAAAGAGCTGGGTGGCGTTGTCGTTGATAACGGCCAGCTCCTGGAGAGCGGAGGCGGAATAGACCACCTTTTTCTCCTCCTGCTGCTCTGTCAGGTGCAGAAGCTTCTCGGCATAGTCGCCGATCCGCTCCAGATCCGACAGGGTCTGGAAGACCCGGTTTACGTATTGGGCGTCCCCGTCGTTCATCTCCCGGACGTTGAGCTTCACAAGGAAATCACTGATGGCATCCGTCAGGTAGTCAATGACGGCTTCATTGTCTTCAATAGGCTTGGCATCTGCCACCCGGCTGCTGAGCAGGGCGCTGGTAGAGAGCTGAATGTTGGTCCGGACCAGCTCGGCCATCCGCTCCACCTCGTTGCGGATCTGCAGCAAGGTCACGCTGGGGGAGCCGACCAGATGCACGTCGATATATTCCAGGCGGCAGGCATCCTCGTGCTTCTGCTTGGGCACCAGCAGGTAGGTGAGCTTCACGACCTGATTGGTCAGGGGCAGCAGCACGGCGGCGGAGACCACCTTGAAGATGATGTGGACCACGGAGACTTGGAACATGGGGTCCGGAATGATGCTTTCAATGAACTGCGTATAGGGGAAGGCCAGGGTGACAACGGTCATGATCACCGCGCCCACCACGTTGTTGATCAGATAGATCATGGCAGCCCGCTTGGCATTGTTCCGGGCGTTCATGGAGGCCAGGATGGTGGGCATGGCGGAGCCGATGTTCACGCCGCAGATCAGGAAGGACGCAAAATACAGAGGCATGAGGCCCTGCATAGCCAAGGCCTGGAGGATACCCACGGCGGCGGAGGAGGACTGGATCACGGCACAGAGGACGGCACCCACCAGGATCCCCAGCATGGGGTTCTTGGCGTTCATAATGAAGTCCTGGAACCAGATGACATCCTTCAGAGGCTTCATGGCACCGCTCATGGTGTGCAGGCCCTGGAAAAGGAGGCCGAAGCCCAGAATGATCTGGCCGATATGCTTGGTCTGTTTTTTCTTGGAGTAGAGCATCAAAAAAGCCCCAAGGAACAGGCAGAAGGGGGCAATGCCGGATACGTCCAGGGCAATCAGGACGCTGGTGATGGTGGTACCGATGTTGGCACCGAAGATGACACCGGTGGCCTGGGCCAGGTCCATGATCCCGGCGTTGATAAAGCCCATGACCATGACGGTGGTGGCAGAGGACGACTGAATGACCACGGTGACCAAAACGCCCAGCAGGAACCCCAGGAACCGATTCCGGGTCAGCTTCTCCAGCAGGTCCTTCATTTTGGATCCGGCAGCCATCTCCAGACCGTCACCCATGTACTTCATTCCGAACAGGAAGGCACCCAGACCACCCAGCAGGGAAATGATGTTGGATATACTCACGCGTATTCCTCCTTGTAATATCTGTGTAAACTGAAGCGCACACGTTCTTTACAAGTATACCAACAGCGCCCAAGCATTGCAACATATTATTTTCGGAAACGTCTGTAATTATTCAAAACACCGGCTGCGCCGGGCAGAGTATTCCGCTTCCGCACATGGAGTCCCCGCCAGGGAGAGTGGGACATTTTCCCGCCGAAACTGGAAAAATTGTGCATTTTGTATCGATAAAATTAGAGGGAATTAGAGGAAATATGCAAAATATACGAAAAATCACGTTGCCTGAGCAACGAAGCCGACGAATAGAGGTTGATATTCGAAACCGGATAAATTAGAATAGGAAAGTACAAATTCCGGGAGTCTGTCTGGCGTCAGATTTCCGGCGGAAAACTTGAAAATAAGGAGAGGTGTACATGGAAGTAAAGACATTCCATGGCGGTGTTCATCCCGCGGGCCACAAGGAGCTTTCCTGTGAAAGTCCTCTGGTGCCCCTGCTCCCCCAGGGCGAACTGGTGTTTATGACAAATCAGCACATCGGCAAGCCCGCCACCCCCGTGGTGAAAAAGGGAGACAAGGTGCTGGCCGGTCAGGTGATCGCCGAAGCCGGTGGGTTCGTATCCGCCAACATTCATAGCTCTGTGTCCGGCACGGTCAAGGCAGTGGAGACCCGGAAGAATGCTTCCGGCGGCAGCGCTACGGCCATTGTGGTGGAAAACGACGGAGAATATACATTGGCAGAGGGCGTGGGGGAGCAGTGCGACCCCGGTGCCCTTACCAATCAGGAGCTGCTGGCAAAGATCCAGAAGGCCGGTATCGTGGGCATGGGCGGCGCAGGCTTCCCCACCCATGTGAAGCTGACCGTGAAGGAGCCGGAGAAGATCCACTTCGTCATTGCCAACGGCGCCGAGTGCGAGCCCTACATCACCTGCGACGATCAGCTGATGCGTACCCACGCAAAGGAGATCGTAGCCGGTATGGAGCTGATTTTGCGGCTGTTCCCCAATGCCAAGGGCATTGTGGTCATCGAGAACAACAAGCCAGAAGCCATTGCGGCCATGGAAGAGGCCTGCAAGGCCGCCAAGAATGTGGTGGTCCAGCCGGTGCTCACCAAATACCCCCAGGGCGGCGAGCGGTCCTTGATCAGCATCATTGCCCAGAAGCACCTGAAGCTGGGTATGCTGCCTGCCGACGCGGGCTGCGTGGTGGACAATGTGGCCACCATCTATGCCATCTACCGGGCGGTTTGCTTCAATGAGCCTCTGATGGAGCGGAGCTTTACCGTGTCCGGCGACGCGGTGGAGAACCCCGGCAACTACATTGTAAAGGTCGGTACCAGCCACCGGGAGGTGGTGGAGGCGGCAGGGGGCTTCAAGCTGACCCCCAAGAAGGTCCTCTCCGGCGGCCCCATGATGGGCTTTGCCATGACTACCCTGGATGCCCCCATCTGCAAGAACAACAACGCCATCACCTGCCTGAGCTTCGACGATGTGGAGCAGGCCCAGAAGCAGATGACTGCCTGCCTGCGCTGTGGCCGGTGCAGCCGGGTTTGTCCCCTGGGACTTTCTCCCCAGCTGATGCAGGTGGCTGCCACCCACAAGGACTACGAGCGCTACGAGAAGCACCTGTACGGCCTGGAGTGCATCGGCTGCGGCTGCTGCACCTACAACTGCCCTGCCAAGCGTCCGCTGATGCAGCTGTTTAAGGCTACCAAGGCGGAGATCATGGCCGCAAAGAAACGATAAGGAGGAGACGAAGAAAATGGATGAACTGTTTAATGTCTCTTCGGCACCTCATGTGCGCAGTCCGCTGACCACCCGGGGCGTCATGACCGATGTGCTGGTGGCCCTGCTGCCTACCGCCGTCATCGGCGTGTGGGTCCATGGATTCCCCGCCTTCCTGGTCATCGCCCTGTCTATGTGCGCGGCGGTGCTGACGGAATACCTCTTCGATAAGGTCACCAAGCGGAAGACCACCGTTGGGGACTGCTCTGCCCTGGTGACGGGCCTGCTGCTGGCCCTGACCCTGCCTGCCCAGGTGCCGGTTTATATCCCGGTCCTTGGTGCCGTGTTTGCCATTCTGGTGGTCAAGTGCCTCTTCGGCGGCCTGGGCCACAACATCATGAACCCGGCGCTCGCCGGACGGAGCTTCCTGCTGATCTCCTTCGGCAGCCTGATGACGGTCTACTCCGTGGACGGTGTCTCCGCTGCTACCCCTCTGGCTGAGCTGGCCGCGGGACAGGCCGTGGACCTGATGCCCATCTTCACCGGCTCCGCCAGCGGCGTTATTGGCTCCTCCGCCCTGGCCCTGATTGCTGGCGGCATCTATCTGCTGCTCTCCGGCGGCATTACCTGGGAGATCCCCACCTCCATGATCGGTACCACCTGGCTGTTCCTGGTGATTTTCGGCGGTCATGGAGTTGACCCCGCCTACATCCTGCCCCAGCTGCTGGGCGGCGGACTGCTGATGGCGGCCTTCTTTATGGCAACGGATCCGGTGTCCTGCCCCTCCACGAGAGACGGCCAGCTGGTCTTCGGTATCTTTGCCGGTATTCTCATCGGCCTGTTCCGGGTGAAGGGCGCTTCTCCCGACTCCACCACCTACGCCATCCTGATTGCGGACCTGGTGGGCCCGGTCATTGACGATCTGATCATCCCCGAGCCCTTCGGCTACCGGATCCCCAAGGACCGGAAGAAGGCCATTCCCAAGCCCGTATTCATCCTGCTGGCCATCACCGTCATTGCCGGTCTGGCCCTGAGCGCCGTTTACGGCATGACCAAGGACACCATCGCCGCCAATCAAGCCAGCGCCAACAAGGCCGCCCTGATGGAGGTGCTGCCTGAGGCCTCCGACTTTACGGTTGACGATGACCTCCAGGCAAAGATCGCGGCCCAGGGCGACACCTATGGCCCGGACTTCGGCGGGGCCAAGATCGAAAGCGCCGCCGTTGGGGTGGATGGATCCGGCAACGCCGTTGGCTATGCCGTTACCGTCTTCAACTCCGACAGCTATGACGGCGGCCTGACTCTGGTCGTGGGCGTAAAAGCCGACGGCACCGTCACCGGCATCTCCTTCACCGAGCTCCACGACACTGCCGGTATGGGTATGCGCTGCGGTGATCCGGAGTTCAAGGATCAGTTCAACAATGTAAAGGTCAGCAAGTTCACCCTGAACAAGAGCGGCGGCTCCACTGCCGACGATCAGATCGACTCCGTCTCCGGCGCGTCCGTCACCTCCGGTGCCGTGGTCAATGCCGTCAACGCGGCGCTGGACCTGGTTTCCGGCAAGATCGGTTAAGGAGGGATATCATGAAACCCTGTGTAGAACGTCTTTATAACGGCATCGTGAAAGAAAACCCGGTATTTGTGCTGATGCTGGGTATGTGTCCCACCCTGGCCGTCACCACCTCCGCCATGAACGGCGTCGGCATGGGCCTGTCCTCTATGGTGGTCCTGGCCATTTCCAATCTGGTGATCTCCCTGCTGCGGAAGATCATCCCGGATGAAGTCCGGCTGCCCGCGTTCATCGTGGTGGTTGCCTCCTTCGTTACCGTGGTTGAGCTTCTGATGGAGGCCTATATGCAGAGCCTCTATTCCGCTCTGGGTATTTACATCCCCCTGATCGTGGTCAACTGCATTATCCTGGGCCGGGCCGAGGCCTATGCCTCCAAGAATCCCCCCCTGCCCAGCCTGTTTGACGGCATCGGCATGGGCCTGGGCTTCACCATCGGCCTGACCATCATCGGCGCGATTCGTGAGATCTTCGGCGCGGGCACCATTTTTGGTGTGACCCTGCCCAAGCTCTTCGAGCCCATGGCCTTCTTCGTCCGGGCTCCCGGTGCCTTCCTGGTGCTGGCCGTGCTGATCGCCATTATGAATGCCGTTGGCATTAAGAACCGTTCCAAAGAGCTGGCCGAGGGCTGCGATGGCTGCTGCGCCACCTGCGCCTCTGCCTGCAAGGATAAGAAGGAGGGCTAACAAGTGAACCTGATTCTGATCATTGTCACCACAGCCCTTGTGAACAATGTGGTGCTGAGCCAGTTCCTGGGCATCTGCTCCTTCCTGGGTGTTTCCTCCCAGAAGAAGGCCTCTCTGTCCCTGGGCCTGGCGGTCATGGCGGTGCTGACCGTGTCCTCTGCCGTGGCGAACCTGCTGTACACCTATGTGCTGCTGCCCCTGAATCTGGACTATCTGAAGACCATCGTCTTCATCCTGGTCATTGCCGCCCTGGTGCAGATGGTGGAGATGTTCCTGAAGAAGAACGCCCATGCCATCTACCAGTCCTTGGGCATCTACCTGCCCCTGATCACCACCAACTGCGCGGTGCTGGGCGTGGCCCTGACCAATGTGCAGAACGGCTACGGACTGCTGGAAAGCATTTTCGCCGGCTTCGGCACGGCCCTGGGCTACACCATCGCCATTGTTCTGCTGGCTGCCGTTCGGGAGCACCTGGACGAGGAGGCCATTCCCGCTCCCTTCCGGGGAGCCCCCATTGTGCTGCTGTGCGCGACCCTGATGGCTATGGCCTTCGTGGGCTTCAGCGGCCTGGCTTAAGGAGGGAACTATATGCAGGAAATTTTGATTGCCACCCTGGTTGTAGGTGTGGTCGGTCTGCTGCTGGGCCTGGCCCTGGTAACGGCCAGTAAGAAATTCTATGTAGAGGTAGACGACCGGGTCACCAAGGTCCGGGAGTGCCTCCGGGGTGCCAACTGCGGCGCCTGCGGTTACGCCGGCTGTGACGCCGTGGCCGAGGCCATTGTCAAGGGGGAGGCCCGTGTGGATGCCTGCCCCGGCAACAGCACCGAAAACATCGCAAAGATCGCCGCGATCCTGGGTAAGGAGACTATCCACCAGGATCCCCAGGTAGCCTTCATCCGCTGCGGCGGCACCTGCAATGCCACCAAGGCCAAGGGCAACTACATTGGCATCACCGACTGCCGGGCGGCAGTCCTCTCCGGCGGCCTGGGCTTTATGTCCTGTGACTATGGCTGCATCGGCCTGGGCTCCTGCGCCGCCGTGTGCCCTGAGAAGGCCATCTCCATTGTGGACGGCATTGCCCACGTGGACCCCAAGAAGTGCATCGGCTGCGGTATGTGCGCCAAGACCTGCCCCAAGCACGTCATTGAGATGCACGACCGGGATGCCAAGGTGGCTGTCAGCTGCTCCAACCATGACCGGGGCCCCGCCGTGAAGAAGGTCTGTGTGGCCGGATGTATCGGCTGCGGCATCTGCGTCAAGCAGTGTGAGCAGGGGGCTGTGACGTTGGACGGGAATCTGGCCTACGTTGACCCCGAAAAGTGTGTTGCCTGCGGCAAGTGCACCGAGAAGTGCCCCACCAAGGCGATCCACTTTCTTTAAGAGGAGGAAGAACAGATGAACCAGAATGTCCGTGTTCTCCTTGAGGAGCTGAAAAAGTGGCTCATCGGCTTTGCCTGTTCCGGTGCCTTTATGGCCCTGGCCATGTGGCTGATGTCGCTGTAAAAAAGTTTTGGAGCGGTCCCAAATGGGACCGCTCCTTTTGACTGTAAAGAGAAACCACCGGCTACGCCGGTGGTCCTGACTCATTTAGGTGCATCTGAAATGCATCAAACAAAATCAATCTTCAAACGTTTGCCCATTCCAGCAGCAATGCGGGCCAAAGTCTCAACGGTTGGACTGCTGGAGCCATTCTCAATGCGGCTGATGTTGGATTGGCGGATACCGGTTTTTTCCGCAAGCTGTCTTTGGGTCATATTGGTTTCAATACGAGCCGCGATCATGGCATGAATTGCCTCGTATTCAGGGCGCAAGGCCTCATATTCCGAGGCAAAAGTGGGGTCTTGCATTTTTTTGTTTAAATATCTATGCAGGTCATCCATTAGAATGTCTCCTTTCATAATCAGCCTTGTATTTTCGCGCGAGATCTAGTTCAGCTTTCGGGGTACTCATAGTCTTCTTTACAAACCCGTTGGTTAAAACAATCCTATTGTTTACAACAAAGAAATAGAATATTCTGGTGATATCACTGGCAAATTTGATTCGTAGTTCAAAGAGCCCATCCCCTAGCGACTTAGAGTGGGGCTCTCTAAGGGTATTGCCATATTCGCTTAAAAGCACAAGACTATGCAAGGCTTTCCCTTGCATTTTGGGACTTAGACTGTCAATGAATGTTTCAACGGGTTTTTCACCGCTTGGAAGCCGGTAGAATTCTACTTTAAACATGGGCACACCTTCTATCTAATGATATTGTATTCCTTTTTTGATATATTGTCAAGCCATAAAATGGGATATTAAGGGGATGTAAAAATAATGCTGTGAATATTGTAATAGATTATGTAGGTTTGCAGTTGTAGGTGTACATGACCCAACATTTGCTGGAATTTTGATTCCGGAAGTGCCGGCTTTCATCCTGATTCAGCATCTCCTGCTTCCCCCGGGGAAAGGTTTTTGAGGGGCCTTGCGCAAATTTTACGAATTCGTAAAATTTGGCTAAACAAATTCTCCCTTTTGCCTATTTTTTTATTTGCGGCTTTGTGCTATTCTAATGAAAAAAATTCATAGGGGGTAGTGGGCCTGTTTGGCTGCCCTCTGGAAAGGAAAAAACATTCTATGGCAAATGAGAAGGACGGAAAAGAAGAAAACGGCGGGATGAAAAAGGTTGCTGCTTTCATTGTAGATAAGCGAAACCTGTTTTTCCTGCTGTACGTGGTCGCTCTGGTGTTCAGCCTGTTCTCCCGGAACTGGGTAGAGGTGGAAAACGACATCACCACCTATCTGCCGGATGACACGGAGACCCGCCAGGGTCTGACGGTGATGAACGACAACTTTGTCACCTACGGCTCGGCCAGAGTGATGATCGCAAACATCACTCCTGCCAATGCCCAGGCTTTGGCAGACCAGATCGAGGACATCGACGGCGTTTCCAGGGTGACCTTTGACAACACCCAGGACCACTACCGGGGGGCCTCTGCCCTCATCGACGTATCCTTCGACGCGGAGGAGATGGACGACCGGGCCATCCAGGCAATGAACAACATCAATAGCCTTTTGGCAGACTATGATGTCTATGTGGATACCACAGTGGGGGAGGACGCTTCCGCGGACCTGGCCAACGAAATTGTGGCGATCTTTGCCGTGGCTGCCGTGGTCATTGTGGTGGTGCTGACCTTGACCTCCAAGGCCTATATGGAGGTGCCGGTGCTGATCATGACCTTCGGCGCGGCGGCCCTGCTGAATATGGGCACCAACTTCCTCTGCGGCAAGATCAGCTTCATTTCCAACTCCGTGACGGTGGTGCTGCAGCTGGCTTTGGCCATTGACTACGCCATCATCCTGTGCCACCGGTTTTCCGCGGAGCACGTGACCCTGCCCACCCGGGAGGCCTGCATCGAGGCATTGAGCAAGGCCATCCCGGAGATATCCTCCAGCTCGCTGACCACTATCTCCGGTTTGGGCGCACTGGCCTTCATGCACTTCGGCATCGGCCTCGACATGGCCATTGTACTGATCAAGGCCATCATGTTGAGCCTGCTGTCCGTATTTACCCTGATGCCTGGCCTGCTGATGCTCTTCAGCAACCTGATCGACAAAACCAAGCACAAGGAGATCCTGCCCAAAATCACGGCAGTGGGAAAATTTGATGTAAAGACCCGCTTCATCATCCCGCCGATTTTTGTGGCGGTTGCCGCCGTGGCCTGTATCTTTGCCAACAAGTGCCCCTATGTGTATACCTACACCGACCTGACCACCGTCAAGCAAAGCGAAAAGCAGATTGCCACCCAGAAGATCAAGTCTACCTTCGGCAACAGCAATATGGTGGCCATCATTGTGCCTGCCGGGGACTATGAAAAGGAAGGGAAGATCCTGGACACCCTGTCCCAGGATAACCACGTCAAAAGCACCATGGGCCTTTCCAGCATTGAGGCTATGGACGATTATGTGCTTACCGATGCCCTGACGCCCCGGCAGTTTTCTGAGGTGGCGGGACTGAACTACGAGGTCTGCAAGCTGCTCTATACCGCCTACGCCACGGATAAAAGCCAGTACGGCGAGCTCATCAACGGCGTGGGGGCCTATGAGGTGCCGCTGTACGATATGTTTATGTTCCTGAAGGAGCAGATGGAGAAGGGGAATGTACGACTGGACAGCGACATCCAGGATGACCTGGATGATCTGTTCGATCAGCTGGATCAGGCAACGCTCCAGCTGCAAAGCGAAAAATACAGCCGGATGGTTGTCTACCTGGACCTGCCGGAAGAGAGCGATGCTACCTTCCAGATGATCGATGATATCCATGCCCTGGTGGGGCAGTACTACGACGGCGACTACTATGTGGTGGGCAATACCACCAGCGCTATGGATCTGAGCTCCTCTTTCATTGAAGACAATCTGCTGATTTCCATCCTGTCCGCTCTGTTTGTTATGCTGATCCTGCTGTTCACCTTCAAGTCCGCGGGTCTTCCCGTGCTGCTGATCATGGTCATCCAGGGCAGTATCTGGATCAACTTCTCTTTCCCGACGATTGAGAATACGCCTCTATACTTCCTGGGCTATCTGATCGTCAACTCCATTCAGATGGGCGCCAATATCGACTATGCCATCGTGATTTCCAGCCATTATACGGAAATGAAGGGACTGTATCCCCCCAAGCAGGCCATTATCGAGGCCCTGAACGGCTCCTTCCCCACCATCTTCACCTCCGGCACCATCCTGGCCTCTGCCGGTATGCTCATTGAGCGGATGACCACCAACCCGGTCATTGCCGCCATTGGCCAGTGCCTGGGCCGTGGCACCGTGATCTCCATGGTGCTGGTCCTGGCGGTGCTGCCTCAGATCCTGGTGCTGGGTGATACCGTCATCGAGCGCACCAGCTTCGAGATGCCCCAGCTGGAGCGGAAGGTCCGCTCCGCCTCCGGCACCATGCGGGTCAAGGGCCGTGTCAGAGGCTACATCAGCGGTATGGTGGACGCGGAGATCAACGGTGTACTCACCGGCCAGATCAACGCCGCCATCTCTACGGACAGCCTGGAAACCATAGAAGAACATCCTGCCATTGAGGAGGGAAGCCAGAAATGAAAAAGAATGTGACTCGGCTTGCCTGCCTGATGCTGGCAGCCACCCTGGCCCTGAGCCTGCCGATGCAGAGCAAGGCGGCAGAGGCCAAGAAGGATACGGAGCAGACCGCGGAAACCAGGGAGGAAACCCAGCCCACCCACTATGAAGAGGTGAAGATCGCCACGGCAGAAGACCTGGTGAGCCTTGCCAAGCGGTGCCGTCTGGACAGCGCCAGCCGGAACCTGAAGGTGACCCTGACGGACAATATTTCCCTGGCGGACTATCCCAACCTGGAGATCCCCACCTTTGGCGGCATCTTCGACGGCGGGAACTACAAAATCACCAATGTAAAGATTGACGCAGAGGGCTCTGCCCAGGGCCTGTTCCGCTACCTTCAGAAGGACGGCAAGATCATGAATCTGGAAGTGGTGGGCAAGGTCCTGCCCACCGGCAGCGCCACCAAGATCGGCGGCGTGGTGGGAGTCAACAACGGCTCCATCCAGAATGTCACCTTCTCCGGCACCCTGGAGGCCACCGATCAGGTGGGTGGCCTGGTGGGCTGCAACGCGGTTACCGGCCGTGTCATCTCCTGCACCTCCCAGGGCTATATCCGGGCTACGAAGGTGGTAGGCGGTGTTGTTGGCAAAAATGAGGGCGTGGTTACAGGCTGCATCAACAAGGCCAGTGTCAACACCCAGATCCCTGACGACAGCATCAACCTGGAGGACATCACCTTTACCAAGCTCACCACCGAGGACACCAAGATCTCCGGCTCCGATATTGGCGGCGTAGTGGGCTCCAGCAGCGGCGTCATCCGGGGCTGCAAAAACGAGGGCGACGTTGGCTACCAGCACACCGGCTATAATGTAGGCGGTGTGGCGGGTTCCAGCAGCGGCTTTATGGCAGAGTGCGAGAATTTCGGCTTTGTCCAGGCCCGGAAGGAGGGCGGCGGCATTCTGGGCCAGATGGAGCCCAACAACGTTCTGGTGTACAGCGAGGATACGCTGCAAAAGCTGGAGAAGGAGACCAAGACCCTGTCCAATATCCTGAGCAGGACCTCCAACGATGCCGCCAGCGCGAACAGCGCGCTTCAAAGCGGCTTGGGCAAGGTGGAGTACAACGCGAATACCTTTGTGGGGGCCATCAACTATTTGCTGGAGGTCATCTCCGAAGGGATGGATATTACGGTGGTGAAGCCGGACCCGGATACGGAGATCGACCCGGACATGAGCTACCCGGATATCGAAGTGCCGAGTATCCATGTAGAAGGCCTTGACGAAATGTGGGCCGCTGCCGGACTGGTAGGTGAGAGCCTGTCGGATACCATCAAAGCCATGAGCTCCCTGGCGGATACGGCCTCCGGCCAGGGGGATACAATCCTGGACGATATCCAGGACCTGAGCAGCCAGATCAGCCGGGTGGTGAACGTCCTCAGCGGCCGGGAGGACAATGAGAATCTGACCGAGGATGTGTCCGGCGAGGATGTGGAAGAGGATTCCGCCGGTAAGATCCGGGACTGCGTGAACTACGGTGACGTGAACGCGGACATCAACGCCGGCGGCATCGTAGGTGCCCTGTCCTGGGAAAATGACCTGGACCCGGAGGACGATCTGTCCACCATTGGGGACAAGTCCCTGAACTTCTCGGTAAAGACCCGGGGCCTGGTGCACAAGTGTGTGAATCACGGCACCGTCCAGGCCAAGAAGCAGGTGGCCGGTGGTATTGCCGGCAAGAGCACCCTGGGTGCCATCATCTCCTGTGAGGGCTACGGCTATATGGATTCCGAGGATGCCAACTGGGTGGGCGGCATTGTAGGCCTGTCTCAGGCGGAGGTCCGGGACTGCTGGGCCAAATGCGGCCTGGTGGGCAAGAGCCTGGTGGGCGGCATTGCCGGTGAGGCCGATGAGGTCACCGACTGCCGGTCCCTTGTGTCCGTCACCTGCGAAGGAGAGTACGTGGGTGCCATTCTGGGCAAGCTCACTGAGGACGGCACCGCGGAAAACAACGTCTTTGTGGAGTCCGACTTGCTGGCGGGCATTGACGGCATCAGCTACCAGGAGGCGGCGGAGCCGGTGACCTATCAGGCGCTTATGGCTCTGGACCATGTGCCCGGCGCCTTCCAGAAGATGGTCATTACCTTCGTCTCCGATGATGCCACCGAGAGCCGGGAGGTAGAGTACAACAAGACCCTCCGGGAGATCCCGGAGGTCCCCGCCAAGGAGGGCTACAACGGCGTATGGAAGGACCTGGATCCCGTTCATGTTCAGGCGGACCAGCGGGTCACCGCCGAGTACACGGAGCTTCAGGGCTCTGCCGATTCCGGCGAGACCGGCCTGGCGGAGATCCTGGCTGAGGGGAAATTCCCGGAAGGGGAGAGCCTCTACGCCCAGACGATTACGGAGGACCTGCCAGGCGGCTGCGAAAAGGGCTGGAGCGTCCAGGTCCCTGAGGATCATCGGGCCAGCCACACCATCCACCTGCGCAAGCCGGACAAGAATAAGGATTACCGTGTATTCCTGGATACGGGCAGCGGCTGGCAGGAGACAGACGCCGGTACCGACGGCAGCTATCTGGTCTTTGCCGCAGAGGGCAACGATTTCCGGGTAGCGGTCCGCAGGACAGCCGATGCCACCCCTCTGTGGGTGACTCTGGCCATTGCCGCCGGGGCGGTGCTGGTGGTCCTGGCGGTCATTGCCAGAAGAAAGAAACGAAAAGCGAAGAAAGCCTAAGAAATCCCTTCCCCCGGGGAAGGCGGCTCGGCGCGGCCGGGACGCCCTCTCCCGGGAGAGGGTTTTCTTTTTCGTACACACCCCCTGAAAATGTGTAGATTTTCCACAAAGATTGGTTCTGCAGCGCCGAAAATGGCCTTGGATCCTCAGAAATCACTTGACAAACGGAAAGAAAAAAGCTAATCTATACCCTGGACCATCGTATAGGCACCTTCCGGAATCGCCGGAAGCGTTGTCGAAAAGAAAACGGCGTATTTTCGCCGAATAACCATACAGCGGCAGCAAGCCGCTTGAGATTGGAGTTTGAAAATGAATTACGATTGCGCAAACATCCTCCGGTGGACCGAAGCACAGCTGAAGTACACCTACGACGTGTCTTTGCAGGAGGCCACCCCCCAGGAGCTCCACGAGGCTCTGGGCGAGGCTGTGATGATGGCCATCTCCGACAACTGGAAGGCCAGCAAATCTGCCCGGCTCCAGCAGCGGAAGGCCTACTATTTCTCCGCTGAGTACCTGATCGGCCGGCTGGTGTATTCCAATTTGTATAACCTGGGCATTCTGGACGAGATGAAGCAGCTTTTCGCCGCCAAGGGCGTGGATCTGAGCTGCCTGGAAGAGATCGAGGACGCGGCACTGGGCAACGGCGGTCTGGGCCGCTTGGCTGCCTGCTTCCTAGATTCTGCCGCTTCCTGCGATATCCCCCTGTCCGGCTACGGCCTGCGGTATAAGTTCGGCCTGTTTAAGCAGAGCTTCGATGAGCAGGGCAGCCAGAAGGAAAATGCCGATGACTGGACCAAGTACGGCGATCCCTGGTCTTACCGCCGGTATAATCACGCCGTGAAGGTCAAGTTCCCGGACCATACCGTGCTGGCCGTTCCCTACGATGTGCCCATCATCGGCTACGGCACCAACAACATCAATACCCTGCGGCTGTGGCAGTGCGAGGCCGAAGAGGAGCTGGACTTCTCCGCCTTCAACGACCAGGATTACCTGCGGGCTCTGGCGCAGAAGAACAAGGCTGAGGACATCACTCGTGTGCTGTACCCCAACGACTCCACCTGGGAAGGCAAGCGTCTGCGCATCAAGCAGCAGTACGTCCTGTCCTCCGCGTCTCTCCAGGATATGCTGCGGACCTTTAAGAGCGCCCACGGCAACGACCTGAGCCGCTTCGCTGACTACTATGCCGTGCAGCTGAACGATACCCATCCCGCCATGTCCATCCCGGAGCTGATCCGGCTGCTGATGGCCGAGGGCATGGATTTCGAGCAGAGCTTCTCCATTGCCCAGCGGACCTTCTCCTACACCAACCATACCGTCATGTCCGAGGCCCTCGAGAAGTGGCCCCTGGATCTGCTGTCCTCCGTGGTCCCCGAGATCGTGGATATCATCCGCCGCATTGACGAGAAGCTGAAGCGGGAGCATCCGGGTCTTTTCGTCATCAAAGACAACACCGCCCATATGGCGAACCTCTCTGTCTACGTTGGCAGCTATGTCAACGGCGTGGCCGAGATCCACAGCCAGATCCTGAAGGACGACCTGTTCCGCGACTGGTACCAGGTCTTCCCGGAGCGGTTCCAGAATAAGACCAACGGTGTGACCCCCCGACGCTGGATGGGCCTGTGCAACCCTGAGCTGACCCAGCTCCTCAAGTACCGCATCGGCGGCGACTTCCTGAAGGATCTGGACCGTCTGGCAGATCTGAAGCCCATGATCGACGACGACATGGTGCGCCAGTTCAATACCATCAAGCATGAGAAGAAGGAGCAGCTGTGCAAGGTCATTGCCGAGAAGGAAGGCGCTCAGCTGGATCCCGACTTCATCTTTGACGTTCAGGTCAAGCGGCTCCATGAGTATAAGCGTCAGCTGATGAACGCCCTGTCCATTGTGGATATCTATTTCCGCCTGAAGAACGGCGAACTGCCCGACTTCCATCCCACCGTGTTCATCTTTGGTGCCAAGTCCGCTCCCGGCTACGCCCGGGCCAAGGCCATCATCCGCTATATCAACCGGATCGCCAAGATGATCGACAATGACCCCGAGGTGTCCAATAAGCTCCGGGTGGTCTTTGTGCAGAACTACAACTGCTCCTACGCCGAGCATATTATCCCCGCTGCCGATATTTCCGAGCAGATCTCCCCTGCGGGCACTGAGGCTTCCGGCACCGGCAACATGAAGCTGATGCTCAACGGCGCTGTGACCCTGGGCACCCTGGACGGTGCCAATGTGGAGATTGCCCAGGAGGCTGGCCAGGAGAATGAGTATATCTTCGGCCACACCGTCCAGGAGATCAACGCCGCAAAGGACAGCTACTACGCCCGTGGCATTTACGACACCGACTGCCACCTGCACCGTGCCATTGACACGCTGGTGGACGGCACTGTCCCCACCGACGATGCCCAGCGGGAGCTGTACCATGCGCTGCTGGATGGCGCGTCCTGGCATAAGGCCGACAACTACTTCGTGCTGCTGGACTACGCATCCTATATCGATGCCAAGCTCCGCGCCAACCGCGACTATGCGGACCGGCTGGCCTTCGGCCGCAAGTGCCTGGAGAACATTGCCTCCGGCTCCAAGTTCTCCTCCGACCGTACCATCCGTCAGTACGCCGATGAGATCTGGCATATCAAGCCTGTGAAATTCTAAAAAATCCGAAAATCCCGCCTGTTTCCACGAAACAGGCGGGATTTTACGTAATTATAGCACCTCCGGCACCCAATCCGTGCCTTCCCGGAGGACCTTGGCCGGAACACCGGCCAGGACGCAGTTGGGAGTGAGGTTCCTCAATCTTTGTGGGAAAATTCTGTCAGGTGGGTGATGTGGTCCGCGGCCATAGTCTGGACCGTGTAGGGCCGGATGGTCTCCAGGGCGGCCTGACCCAGGGCGCGGCTGTCTACCAGGCAGGCCAGAATGGCCTCCCGCAGGGCGTGGACATCCTCTGTGGGCACCAGGAAACCGTTTTTCCCGTTTTGGATCAGCTCTAGCCCGGCGTTACACCGGTCCGTGGTGACCACACCCAGGCCGAAGGCCATGGCTTCGTTGACCACAAGACCCCAGATGTCCTCCCGGGTGGGCAGGACAAAGGCATCTGCCGCAACGTAGTAGCGTTTCAGGGATTCCTTTTCCTGGAAGGGGACGAAGTGGACACTGGTCAGGTCGTTTTCCCGGGCGAAGGTCAGGTACTCCTCGGTGGGGGTGCCGCCGATGATGTAGATGCCGATCCGTTTGTCCATGCCGTTGGCGGCCTGGAGCAGCAGATCGATGCCCTTGCGGGGGATAAACTGGCCGATGGACAGCAGCACCTTCTCTTCCCGGATGCCCAGCTCCCCTCGGATGGCGTCCTTTTCCTCCCGGCTGGGGCACCGGGGGAGAATATCCGTTTCCCCCAGGGAGGAGAACCGATACCGCCGGATGCGCTGGGCCTCTGCTCCGTAGTGCAGGTAGTATTTGTCCAGCTCCCGGCAGGTGGAGAGATACATGGCGGCCCCACGGACGGCCTGGGTCTTGATGAGCTCCTTGAGGCCGCGGCCGGAGCCGGGGAAGGCCCCGTCCGCCTCCAGGCAGTAGGGAATCCCCCGGAGCTTGCACCAGGCGATGGCCAGCAGCTCCGTAGGGGAGGTGTTGCCGGAGATCACGATGGCATCCCAATTCTTTTGCAGCCAGGGGATCACCCCGGGGCACAGGGCTTTGTCAACAGAGGTGGCCCGGCCCTTCAGGTAGACCTGGGCGTAGCAGGTGTCTGCCTGGGCGGTCCATTTTTTGTCCCGCTCGGCGGAGCTGTGCAGCTGATATAAAACGGTCAGGTCACATTCCCGGCCCAGTACGTTGAAGAACTCCACCCGGTAGGGGGAGGGTACATTGGCCAGAAACAGAATCCGGAGTCTGGTTTGTTCCATAAGTGTTCCTCTCTTTTTGAGGTGTGCGTCTGTAGTAAAAGAATTATACCACAGAGAGTTTCTGCCTGTCAATGAAGGCGAAACAAAAACCCTTTCCCGGGAGAGGGGGGGCACCTCCCCCTCAGGGGAAGGCAGGGGTCACGTCTTCGCCATAGCCGCCCGTTTCAGCACCTGGACATAGATCTCCCCCAAGGTCAGCCTGGGAATCTCTTCGGCGGCCACCAGCGGCAGTTCCAGCAGCAGCTCCTCGCCGCTGTAGAGGCAGAGCTTCCCGATGCTTTGCCCCTGTTCCACCGGGGCGATGAGCTCCTGGGAGAGCTCTACGGTCTGGCGGAGCCCGGCCTTTTTGTCTTTGGGCAGCAGCAGGGACTGGGTCTCCCCCAGCTTCGGAAGGACCTGGCTGGTTTTTCCCAGGCGGACCGGAACGGGGGACACCTCGCTGAGCTCCGGTTGGCAGAGGGTGTAGCCCGCGAAGCCATAGTCCAGCATGGCCTTGCAGGCGGCGTTTCGGACCTTGCTGCTTTCGCAGCCCATAGTCACGGCAATGAGCTCGAAGCCATCCCGCTTGGCGGAGGCGGAGAGACAGTATCCGGCTCCGGAGGTAAATCCGGTTTTCAGGCCTGTGGTCCCGGGGTAAAACCGTACCAGCTTATTGGTGTTGGACAGACCGAAGGTCCCATTCCGCACGGTATCCATCCAGATGGAGGTGAAATGGGTGATGTCCGGATGGCATCTCAGGAGCTCCCGGGACATGAGGGCGATGTCGTAGGCGCTGGTGCGGTGGCGGGAGGCATCGGGCCCATCGTCCAGGCCGGTGCAGTTGACAAAATTGGTGTCGTTCATTCCCAGCTCCCGGGCTCTTGCGTTCATCCGGTCCACAAAGGCAGATTCGCTGCCGGCCAGGTGCTCCGCCATGGCACAGGCGCAGTCATTGGCGGAGGAGACGGCAATGGATTTGAGCATTTCCGTGACGGACATCTGCTCCCCGGCTTTTAGAAAGATCTGGCTGCCGCCCTTTGCGGCCGCCGCCTCCGAGGCAGTGACGGTATCCTCATAGTGCAGGGCGCCGGAGTCAATGGCCTCCATAATGAGCAGCATGGTCATGACCTTGGTGACGCTGGCGGGGGCCAGGGCCTCATGGGCATTCTTTTCGTAAAGCACCGTGCCGGTAGCCACGTCTATCAATACGGCACTTTTGGCATTTACCTCCAGGCCTTCCGCCTGGGCCCTTGGGGCGGCGGCCAGTGCCAGAAAAACGGCGCAAACAAGCGCCAACAGTCGTTTCATCCGCATTCCCTCCATCCGCAGCTTTGCAACAGCCTATGGGGGAAGACCATAATGTATTCCTATAATAGTATAACAAAATTGGTATAGCGGTAAATGTTGAAGAATATAGTGGATTCTGCTATAATCATACCGATAAGAGTAACCGAAACAGCAAAATATGGAGGAGATACTATGCGTGGAATTCCGTCCCTGATCACAGACATCCGCAAGAAGGTTTTCACGGAGGTGGCCCGGATGGCCTACGCCGGTGATGACTACACCAAGGCTGAGGACCTGCCCTATGTGATTGTTCCCGGCGACCAGCCCCTGCACCGGGAATCCGTGTTTCTGGAGCGTGCCATTGCCGGTGAGCGTGTCCGGCTGGCCATGGGCCTGCCTGTCCGGTCCGTCCAGACCCGGAGCCTGCTGACCGAGGGCATGGACAAGGCTGCCATTGCCCAGCAGTACTACGAGCCCCCCCTCATCAACATCATTCCCTACGCCTGCCATGCCTGCCCCACCAATCAGTACAAGGTGACGGAGAACTGCCAGAACTGCCTGGCTGCCTCCTGCCAGCAGGTATGCCCCAGAGATGCCATCTCCTTTGTCAACGGCAAGAGCCACATTGACGCCAGCAAGTGCATCAAGTGCGGCAGATGCGCTCAGGCCTGCGACTACAACGCCATCATCCACATGGAGCGCCCCTGCCAGGCTGCCTGCGGCATGGATGCCATCGGTGCCGATGAAAACGGCAAGGCCATCATCAACCAGGACAAGTGCGTGTCCTGCGGCCAGTGCCTGGTGTCCTGCCCCTTCGGCGCCATCGTAGACAAGGGCCAGATCTATCAGGTGGTCCGCTCCATCGTGGAGGGGGACGAGATCTATGCCATTGCCGCCCCCGCCTTTGCCCGCCAGTTTGGCAAGGATGTGACCGTTTCCAAGTTCCGTGCCGCCGTCCAGCAGCTGGGCTTCACCGATATGATCGAGGTGGCCGTTGGTGCTGACATCTGCACTGTGGAAGAGGCAAAGGACTTTTTGGAGAAGGTCCCGGCCCAGCAGCCCTATATGGCAACCTCCTGCTGCCCCGCCTGGCACGCCATGGTCCACAAGCTGTTCCCTGCCCAGGCAAAGAACATCTCCATGACCCTGACCCCCATGGTGTATACCGCCCGCATGGTGAAGAAGGAGCATCCCAACGCCAAGATCGTCTTCGTGGGACCCTGTGCCGCCAAGAAGCTGGAGGCCATCCGGGAAAACATCCGCTCCGACGTGGATTTCGTGCTGACCTTTGAGGAGCTTATGGGTATGTTCGAAGCCAAGGAAGTGGACTTTGAGAACCTGCCTGAGGTTGGCTCCCCCGACGAAGGCACCGCCGCGGGCCGTGGCTTTGCCGTAGCCGGTGGTGTGGCCCGGGCTGTGGTGGAGGTGGTCCACGAGACGCACCCGGATATGGAAATCAAGGTCGCCAACGCCCAGGGCCTCCGGGACTGCCGGAAGCTCATGAATATGGCCAAGGTGGGCAAATACAACGGCTACCTTCTGGAGGGCATGGCCTGCCCCGGCGGCTGTATCGCCGGTGCCGGCACCATCCTGTCCATTGCCGATGCCACCAAGGGTGTAGAGGCCTCCATGAAGCAGGCCAGCAAGAAGAACCCCCTGGAGTCCCAGTACGCGGAAATGGCGGAAAAGCTGGACTGAGGAGACTCTGACACCTAAGGCACCCCTGAATCAATCGATTCACTCCCAATAAGATGATTCATTGCGTATAAAAATCCCTCACACCGCTTTTGTTGGTGTGAGGTTTTTTTTATAGGCGAAAGGGCTGGGGGTGTGGCCTTGTAAAGCTTGCTCGTCTTTAATATACTATTGACACACTATATACTGTGTGGTACGATGTATATGCAGGAGGTACAGTACATGAATATAGATGATTGGAAATCTCAAATCAAACGGGGAACACTTGAATTTTGTGTTTTACTGATGATTCGGAAACAACCCTCTTACGGATATGAAATCATTTGCGCACTAGAAAAATATCCCATTATTGCGGCGAAAGAGAACACCATCTATCCTCTATTAAGAAGACTGTTAAAAGAAGAATACATTTCTTCATCATGGCAAGAAAGCACGGAAGGTCTGCCGCCGAGAAAATACTACTCCATTACAGAAAAGGGGCAGGAATATATTGCCGCAATGTCTGTCGAATGGGAGCGTTTACTTAATGTTGTAAACAAAATCAAGGGAGAAGAACCATGGAAAAAGTATTAGATGAATATCTTGAGAAAATGGAAAAATACCTGAAACCTGTTTCGGCTTCGGACCGGGTTGATATTATAAAAGAAATCAAAAGTGAAATGCAGGAATTGCAAAACAATGATATGTCTGCTGAACAGATCATAGAACGATTAGGCAATCCAAAAGATCTGGCAAAGGCCTATCTCGGTGATTTGCTTTCGAAAGAACACAGATTCAGTTGGAACCGGGTTCTGATTATTTGCGCTTTTTACAGCCTGGTAGGAATTTCCGGAATGGTGGTTATCCCTTGTTTGGCTGTGATTGCCCCTACTTTCATCCTTTGCGGCATTCTATGCCCGATTCTGGCGGCAGTAAAACTGGTTGATAATCTATTTGCGCTTGGAATTCCTTATGCTGAGAATATCGGTATTTTTCTCGGTGGAATCGTGACTTTTGATCCGATCATTGAATTTTTTATTGCTTTGGCAATTGGCACGCTTCTTTGCTGGTCCGGGCGAGGAGCTTGGAGACTGTTGCTGCTATATTGCAAAAAAATCAGCAAAACAGCAAGAAATCTATCTATTTGAGGGAATGGCTTATGAAATGTATTTTGTTGCATGGTTTGGGGCAAACACCGGCTGACTGGAATAATACAGTCAAAAATTTTGATGAACGTTTTGAAAGCAACTGTCCCGCTTTGTTTGACTGGCTGCAAGGGACAGAATTTTGCTACACAAATCTATATCAAGGATTTGAGAAATACTGCGACCAATTTGATGCGCCTTTGGTTTTAGGCGGACTATCATTGGGCGGTATTCTTGCTTTACAGTATGCGATAGAGCATAGCAATAAAGTTCAGTCTTTGATTTTGATGGGAACGCAGTTTTCCATGCCCAAGAATTTATTAAAAATCCAGAATATCGTATTTCATTTTTTGCCCAATAGGGCATTCAGGGAAATGGGCGCGTCCAAAAAAGAGATCATCAGCCTTTGTAATTCTATGATGCCCCTGGATTTTACAGATGATTTGGAAAAAATTCATTGTAGAACGTTGATTTTGTGCGGCGAGAAAGATAAGGCCAATTACGCAGCCTCTGTACAGCTAAAAGAGAAAATAGCGACTTCCGAATTATCCGTTGTATGCAATGCAGGACATGAAATAAACAAGGATGATCCGGAAAAACTAAGCGAGATCATCAATACTTTTTTATTGCAATAACAAAAAAGTAACTGCTGCGTTGCTCAACGCCTTGGGCTTTGAGCTGATCGAAACAGAAAAGGTATCCTTTTACAAGGATGCGGGCGGGGCGTTTTACAGGAAGAAAACAGGAACCTTACACAGTTGCGCCCTTCTCGGCGGATTCAAACACAGCGTCCTCATCCGGCAGGCCCTTCAGGAACCGGCGGTTCTTATAGGCGCCAACGGTCAGCAGGGGGACGATGACGAAGACGATGGCCCAGTAGCCGCAGTAGCCATAGCCGTACTTGACGATGTTGGTCAGGCCGGCGAAGGAGATGAACATGGATACGCACATGATGGCGGTAGCGATGACGCCCCGGCGGACGTGGGTGTTCTTCATGAATTGCAGGTAGCTGGCATTTTCAAACCGGTTGACGAAGCCGAAGACCACGACCACGCCGGAGGAGATCATGCACAGGAACAGCACCAGGCAGTACAGGACCACCAGCCAATTCATATCCAGGCTCATGAGGACCGTCAGGGTGGGCAGGGTGGTGCCGCCGGTGACGGTGGTGAAGTAGCCGCTCCAGGCGGTGAGCATCAGCACGGACAGGCCCAGGCCCAGGACGTTGAAGAGAAGCATGCAGCTCATGCCCCGGGTGCAGTCCTTCTTGGTCTTCAGCACGGTGCCGCAGGCGAGAACGCCGGGGATGGTGACCCACTGGAAGGCGGCATAGTTGACGCCGTTGAAGAGAGCCTTGGGCACGTTGGAGAAGCCGTCGGCCTGGAAGCTGGCCTTCAGGGTGTCGAAGAGGTTCACGCCCCGCATGAGGCCATAGAAGTAGATGACCAGAGACAGAGCCAGGATGGCGAGACCCATGTAGCTGGAGCCCATCCGGACCAGGTCTGCCCCGAAGATGGACAGAAACAGGATCACAACGCCTACAACCAAAGCGCCCAGGTAGTAGTTGACGCGCAGATACTGCTGCAGGGCGCTGGCGGCACCGGCGATGCAGGAGGCAACCACCATGAGGATCATGATGTCGTAGAAGACATCAAAGGTCAGGTGCAGCTTGTCATAGGGATGATACAGGGCGGAGAACAGGTCCTTGTAGCTCTTGCAGCCCCGGGTGTTCCACAGCAGCTGTGCCTCCCGGGTGGAAAGGGCCAGCAGGACCATGGCAAGCAGGGCACTGAAAATGCCTACCCAGCCCAGGGAGACGAAATTGGTGTTGGCCTGGTTGCCGGTGGCGAAGCCGCCGCCGGCGTGGGCAGCGAATGCGGTAAAGCCGATGCTCAGGGCGGTTGCCCAGGAGGATTTGGTCTTAGTGTTCATAGTGTGTTTCTCCTTTTTCGTGTTCTCTTTTCTCGGCGCTGTTTTTGTTGCTTTTCTCGTAGGGGCGGCTATTAGCCGCCCGGAATGTTTCGGGCCTGAGCGGTTCGGTCCAAAGGCTCAGTTGCGTTACCTGGCGGGCGGCTGGTAGCCGCCCCTACAGGCTTGCGCTTATTTGTGTGCGGCTAAGTAGGCTTTGCCGGCGGCACTGGCGTCCAGCATAGCCTGGACAAAGGCTTCCTTGGTGAAGGTTTGCAGGGAGCAGGTCCATTCGAGGACGGTGGAGGCCTTGTCGGCTACAGTCTGCAGGTCGGCTTCGGTGAGCTGGAGCTGGTCCAGGGTCACGGGCAGCCCCACGGAGGCATTGAAGGCCAGGACCTCGTCCCGGCGGGCGAAGTTCTTGTCGTAGGTCAGCAGGGTCAGCACGCCGAAGGAGACGATCTCGCCGTGGAGGTGGTTCCGCCCGGAGGCGGGCACCAGGGTGGCGCCGTAGTAGACACAGTGAGCCAGGGAGCTATTGTAGTAGTAATCGTCGGCGGTGGTGGTGAAGTTACTCACAAGGCCTGTGGAAACCACGATGCATAGGGCCACCTGCTGCAGCGCGTCCCCCGCCTTGTTCTGGCGGCACTCCTCCAGGGCTTCCTTGCCGTACTTCACCAGAGGATCGGTGCAGCAGGCGGCCATGGTCCGGCCCATCAGGGGGGTGTGGGGCAGCTCCCGGCCCCGGGTACACAGCTCCACTTCACATTCCTTGCTCAGGGCGTCGCCAATGCCGGCCCACAGCAGCTTCTCCGGGGCCTCAGCCACGATCTGGGTGTCCAGGAAGGTGTGCAGGGGGCAGCGGCTGGGATAGAAGTAGTTGTTGAAGGTGTCATCCGGGTTGTAGAACACGCCGATGGCGGTAACGGGGGCACAGTTGGAGGCGATGGTGGGGAAGGTGAACAGAGGCTTGTCCAGCTTCTCGGCTACGTATTTGCAGGTGTCCACCGCCCGGCCGCCGCCCATGGCGAAGAGCATATCGGCATTTTTGACGGCCTCCAGAGAGGCAACCATATCGCCGTTTTCGTAGGTGGAGTTTCCGCCGTACCAGATGGGCTCACTCAGGGTCAGCTCCGTGCCCTCCAGGGCGGCCTTCAGCTTGCCGTAGCCCTTTTCCAGGGCGGTCTTTCCGCCGACTACAGCAGCGGTGCGGCCATACCGGCGGACAACGTTCCAGACCTCCTTGTAGCAGTCGGGGCCCACGCTCCAGGCGGGCAGGCAGTTGGTGTAAGTATTCATATCTTTGTTCTCCTTTTCTCATACAGACAAAATAAAAACAGCTTCGTCTCAAGATGTCTTGAGACGAAGCTGTGAAAATACAACTCCGCGGTACCACTCAATTTGCCGAAAATTCGGCCCCTTAGCCACGTCGCCCTTATCGGTTAAACGTGCGGCACGGTAACGTATGCCCTACGTCCTGGCTTACTCGAACTCTTTCAGCAGGCTGCTCCTCAGGGATTTTCGGATCGGGGTCACAGCTGCCTCGCACCAACCGGCAGCTCTCTGGACGTGAAACACGGGATCTTACTCTTCTGATTCAACACATTTGGAAGCGGTGTGAACTTGTTGACAGGATAATACAGGAAAATTTTCCGTTTGTCAAGCCCTTTTTAAAAATATTTTTCCGCAGGGTGGGGACAGGTGGGCACGAGGGGAGGAATCCTCTTGCCTTCCCTTGGGGGAAGGTGCCGCCCGCAGGCGGCGGATGAGGGGCGGAACCAGGTCCGACTTGGTACCGCCCCACACCCGTCAGGGCTGCGCCCTGCCACCCTCTCCCAGGAGAGGGCGGGCGGGCTACCGCCGCTCCCGGTTCAGCCGGTCTGCCTCGCAGAACAGCAGGAAGCCTAGAACAAAGAGGATCACCAGAGCCCCCACTGCCAGGCTTTCATTCTGGACCTGCTGGCCCAAAAGGCGGATGGTCATTCCGGCAGTGGCTTGGCTGATTACGGCAACCAGCGTGGTGCCGAGGAAGGAGGCCCCCTTGCCGCAGATGTCCATCAGGCCAAAGTATTCGCCGCTGCGCTCCGCCGGGATGATCTTGCCGAGGTAGGACCGGCTCAGGGCCTGAATACCGCCCTGGAACATGCCCACGAGAACGGCCAATACCCAGAATTGCCACTGGCTGTGGAGGAACACGGCAAAGACTGTGATGCCCGTATAGGCGAGAATGCAGAGCTTGATCAGCTTTCCTGTGTCGTACCGGGCGGAGAGACGGCCAAAGACAATGGCACAGGGGAAGGCTACGATCTGGGTCAGCAGCAGCGCAAGCAGCAGGCCGGTGCTGTCCAGTCCCAAGGCCGTGCCGTAGGCCGTGGCCATGTCGATGATGGTATATACGCCGTCGATAAAGAAGAAAAAGGCCAGCAGATACAGGAAAATATGCTTCTGCCCCTTGACCTCCTGGAAGGTCCGGGCCAGCTGGGAGAAGGTATCCCGGATGGGGTGAGGCGTTGCCTCCACATAGGCCTTCTGCCGGTATTTCCGGAGCAGGGGCAGGGTGCAGACCAGCCACCAGGCGGCAATGATCAGGAAGGACAGCACCATGGCAGTGGTCATAGACAGGCCGATCTTGCCTCCCAGGAGCACCAGCACCAGGCAGATCACGAAGGGGATCACGGAGCCGATGTAGCCGTAGGCGTAGCCCAGGGAGGACACATTGTCCATCCGCTCTTCGGTGGTGACCTCCGGCAGCATGGCGTCATAAAAGACCAAACTGGAGGAAAAGCCAACTTTTGCCAGTACAAAGATCACCAGAAAGGACAGCCAGGACCAGGCTGCGCCTAAAAAGGCGCAGCCGATGACACCCAGCAGCATACAGGCGGAGAAAATAGGCTTTTTGAATCCTTTCCGGTCTGCCAGGGTGCCGCAGATGGGGCCGATGACAGCAACCAGAATGGTGGAAACGGACCCGGCGTAGCCCCAGAAGGCCAGATACTGGCTCTCGTTCAGACCGTCGAGTTCTGCTAAGTAGTTGAAATAAATGGGCATCAGGGTAGATACCAGCAGGATGAAGGCAGAGTTGCCCACATCGTACAGGATCCAATTCCGTTCCAGTGTTGTCAGCTGAAATTTCTTGTTCATACGTATGTTCCTTTCTGTGTCAGCCAAAGGTGGGGGCAAAGGCCTCCCCCAGGGGAGCGTCCTCTTCAATGGCGGCGATGAGCTCCCGGACTAAAGTGGGGTAGTCCCTGACGGCGGTCTCATAGGCCTCCAGCAGAGGCCCGTCCAGGTGGGCGCACCGGGGATCCGGCCCCACGGTGGGGATCAGATTCCGGCCCGTTTCTCCGCCCAGGCCCAGAATAAACCGCGCCAGCTTTCGCTTCCGGGAGAAGGCAATTCGGTAAATCCGGCGCATATTTCCCAGGCACCAGCCAATGGAGCCTGGGCCGCAGTCGGCGTAAAATTCGGCTGCGGTAGCCTGCTCACCCCGGGTCAACCGCAGATATCTGCCGATGCGGCGGGAGGGTAACAGGACAAGACCATCCCGCTGCTGCAGAAAACGGTCGAATTCCGTCTCCAGGGCGACGTGGTCGATTTGCTGGGATGTGACCAGCTGATTTACCAGGGGGTGGACCCGGGAGTCCAGACAGTAGTGGCCCAATACGCCAAAAAGATAAGCCAGGGCTCCGTCCGAGGGGGCCTTCTTGTAGGCGTCAATGGCCGCCTTAAAAAAGGTCTGTCCCGTCATGGCGTGGAGCCGGTGGCCCTCCCGGACCTTGGCTGTGGAGAAAACCGGATTATGATAAAACAGCAGGTCCGGCCCCTGAAGTCCCACGGTATAGAGCTGGGGAAAATTTCGGGGCAGAGCGCCGTACTTCCCGGGAAGGGCCTGCTCCCTTCCAAACCGGATGTGGGCATAGGCTGCGGGCATAGTATCACCTCAAGATAGAATTTGTTACATTGTACCGCATTGTGTTCGAAAAAACCAGCCCCCTTTCCGGTAAAATTTTCTATAGGGCAGGCGGCGGTTCGTTGCAAGAGGGGCAGGGGTGTGGTATAATGCACCTAACCCTTCCCCTGGGGGAGGGTGCCCAAGGTCAGAAATTTTGAAAGGACCCAATCAACCATGACGGAAAAATTATATTATCAAGACAGCCACATGCGGACCTTTCAGGCGAAGGTCCTGACCTGTGAGAAAACCGACTCCGGTTGGGAGGTGACTCTGAACGCCACGGCTTTTTATCCTTTGGGCGGCGGCCAGGCGGCGGACACCGGCACATTGGGCGGCGTCCGGGTGCTGGATACCCAAGAGCGGGGAGAGGATATCCTCCACCTTTGCGACGGCCCCCTGGCGGCTGGGGAGACGGTGGAAGGGACCGTTGACTATGCCGCCCGGTTCCTGCGGATGCAGCAGCACAGCGGGGAGCACATCGTTTCCGGCATCATCCACCGGCGCTGGGGTTGGCACAACGTGGGCTTCCACATGAATTTGCAGAGCACCGTCATCGACTTTGACGGCCCCATTCCGGCGGAAGCCCTGCCGGAAATCGAGGCGGAGGCCAACGAGGCGGTGTGGCGGAACATCCCTCTGCACATCTGGACCCCCTCCCCGGAGGAGCTGAACAATCTGGCCTACCGGACAAAACGGGCGCTGCCCTGGCCTGTGCGGATCGTGGAGATTCCGGGCTGCGACACCTGCGCCTGCTGCGGCACCCATGTGGCGGCTACCGGAGAGATCGGCCTGATCAAGTTCTTTTCCGCTGTGCCCTGCCGGGGCGGCACCAGGATCGAAATGGCCTGCGGCGGGGCGGCCCTTGCCACCCTCAACCAGGTTTACGACCAGAACCGGCAGGTTTCCCAGCTGGTTTCCGCCCCCATTCTCCAGACTGCCCAGGTGGTCCGGCAGACCCTGGATGCCATGGAGAAACTGAAATTCCGGCAGGTGGGGCTGGAGCGCCAGCTCTTTTCCTGCCAGGCGGAGAAAATGGCGGGGAAAGGGAACTGCTTCACCTTCCGGAAGGACCTGACGCCGGAGGGCCTGCGGGAGCTGACGGACCTGGCCGCGCAGAAGACCGGAGGCATGACCGCGGTGTTCTCCCAGAATGAGGGGGGCTTCGGCTACTGCCTGGCCTTAACCGGCGGAGACCTGAGAGCATTCAACAAGGAGATGAATGCCGCCTTAAATGGCCGGGGGGGCGGCAAGCCCTTCTTCCAGCAGGGGAGGCTCGGGGCGGAGGAGACGGCGATCCGGGCATATTTCCTGGGAAAAGGCTTCCAGGAAGTATGAACCTTCCCCCAGAGAAAGGTTTTAAACGGAATGTTTACAAAAACCTCTATATTTTTCCGGACGACTGTGATATAATGCCATGGATTCCGAGGATTTTTGAGTAACCCGGCGGGTTTGGCCGGGGTGGAAGAAGAGAAAGGAGCGATCCCAATGGGACTCATGACCAAGCTGTTTGGAACCCGTTCCCAGCGTGAAATCAAAAAGATCCAGCCGATGGTAGATGCCATCCTGGCTTTGGAACCCCAATATAAGCAGATGAGCGAGGAAGAGCTGCGGGGCAAGACCCAGGCCTTCAAGGACCGGCTGGAGGCAGGAGAGACTCTGGACCAGCTGCTCCCTGAGGCCTTTGCGGCCATCCGGGAGGCGGCGGACCGGGTCATCGGCCTGCGGCCCTATCCTGTCCAGCTCATTGGCGGCATTGTGCTGCATCAGGGCCGTATCGCCGAGATGAAGACCGGCGAAGGCAAGACCCTGGTTGCCATTCTGCCTGCTTACCTGAATGCCCTGACAGGCCGGGGAGTCCACATCGTCACCGTCAACGACTATCTGGCCAAGTACCAGTCCGAGTGGATGGGCAAGGTCTACCGCTATATGGGCCTCAGTGTAGGCCTGGTGATCCCGGGAATGCCCCCCGCGGAGCGCCGGGTGGCCTACGCCGCAGACATCACCTATTGCACCAATAACGAGCTGGGCTTTGACTACCTCCGGGACAATATGGCCATCTATAAGCAGGAGCTGGTCCAGCGGGGCCATGCCTTTGCCATTGTGGACGAGGTGGACTCCATCCTCATCGATGAGGCCCGGACCCCTCTGATCATCTCCGGCAAGGGAGAGGATTCCTCTCAGCTCTACCAGATGGCGGATAAGTTCGTCTCTACTCTGCGCAAGCAGATCTTTGCCAAGACCGAGGACAAGGAGGTCCAGGACGACTACGACTGCGACTACTTTGTGGATGAAAAGTCCCGCACCGTGTCCCTGACCGCCGAGGGCATTGCCAAAGCGGAGAAGTTCTTCGGGGTGGAGAATCTGGCGGACGCGGAAAACACCACCCTCTCTCACCACATCAACCAGGCTATGAAGGCCCGGGGCCTGATGAAAAAGGACATCGACTACGTGGTGAAGGACGGGGAGATCATCATTGTGGATGAATTCACCGGCCGGCTCATGTACGGCCGCCGCTATAACGAGGGCCTCCACCAGGCCATTGAGGCCAAGGAGGGCGTTACCGTCGCCAGCGAAAGCAAGACCCTGGCTACCGTCACCTTCCAGAATTTCTTCCGGCTCTACGATAAGCTCTCCGGCATGACCGGCACCGCTCTGACGGAGCAAGAGGAATTTGAGGCCATTTACAACCTGGACGTGGTGGAAATTCCCACCAACCGTCCTGTTATCCGGATCGACCACCCCGATGTGGTCTACAAGACCGAGGCGGGAAAGTTCCGGGCCATCATTGAGCAGGTCAAGCAGTGCCATGCCAAGGGCCAGCCTGTGCTGGTAGGCACCATCTCCATCGAAAAGAGCGAGATCCTCAGCAAGATGCTGAAGCGGGAGGGCATCCCCCACAACGTGCTGAACGCCAAGTATCACGAGCAGGAGGCCCAGATCGTGGCCCAGGCCGGTAAGCTGGGGGCCGTTACCATTGCCACCAACATGGCCGGACGTGGTACGGATATTATGCTGGGCGGCAACGCCGAGTTCCTGGCAAAGGCGGACCTGCGCAAGCAGGGCAAGGCCGAGGAGCTCATTGCCGAGGCGGATTCCTTCGCCGAGACCACGGACCCCGAAATCCTCGCCATCCGGCAGGAATACAATGACCTGCTGTCCAAGTATAAGACGAACATCAAGGAGGAGGCGGAGAAGGTCCGCACCGCGGGAGGCCTCTTCATCATCGGCACCGAGCGCCACGAGTCCCGGCGGATCGACAATCAGCTACGGGGCCGGTCCGGCCGTCAGGGAGATCCCGGCGAGAGCCGGTTCTACCTGAGCCTCCAGGACGACCTGATGCGTCTGTTCTCTTCTGACCGGATCATGAACATGATGGATTCCCTGGGCCTGGATGAGGACACCCCCATTGATGCCAAGATCCTCTCCGGTGCCGTGGAAAACGCCCAGAAGAACGTGGAAAGCCGGAACTTCAAGGCCAGAAAGAACGTGCTGGAGTACGACGACGTGATGAACACCCAGCGGGAGGTCATCTATGCCCAGCGCCAGAAGGTGCTGGACGGCGAGGACCTGCGGGAGAACATCCTGACCATGCTCCGGTCCCTGGTGGATACCAATGTGGCCACCGCCCTCAGCGAAAACGGCGGCAGCGTCAACGAAGAAGCCCTCAAGGAGCTGGCCGTGCAGATGGAGGGCATCTACTTCATCCGGGGCACCCTGGAGAGCCGGAAGACCCAGCTGCTGGCCATGGATCAGCAGACCCTGGCCGACACCATTTACGACATTGCCCTGGCAACCTACCAGGCCAAGGAAACCGCCTACGGCGACAAGCTCATGCGGGAGCTGGAGCGGGTGGTCATGCTCCGGGTGGTGGACGAATACTGGATGGACAACATCGATGCCATGGACGACCTGAAGCAGGGCATCGGTCTGCGGGCCTACGGCCAGCATGATCCTGTGGTGGCCTACAAGGAAGAGGGCTACCAGATGTTCGAGAGCATGATCCAGTCCATCAAGGACGAGACCGTCCGCCGGATGTTCCTGGTTCGCGTCCAGCCCCAGCAGGAGGTCAAGCGGGAGAAGGTGGCCAAGGAGACCGGCGCCGCCGGTGCCGCCGATGGAAGCTCCGTAAAGAAGCAGCCCATCCGTACCGCCGCCAAGAAGGTGGGGCCCAACGATCCCTGCCCCTGCGGCAGCGGCAAGAAGTATAAGAAGTGCTGTATGCAAAAAGATAAGGAAGCGGGGATGGAGCAGTAAGCCTCCCCAGGGGAGAAAAACATATGCTGATCACACAAACCAAGGGAAGCCTGGAATATCTGACAGCCCCCCATATTGCTGCCTCCCATGCCTTCACCACCCGGCTGGGGGGTGTCAGCACCGGGAAGCTCAGCTCCCTGAACCTGGGCATGAGCCGGGGAGACGACCCGGAAAAGGTGCGGCAGAACTACGCCATTCTGGGGTCCGCCCTGGGCTTCGATCCCCACAAGGTGGCTCTGGCCAGACAGATCCATTCGGATATCGTTTACGAGGTCACCGAAAAGGATTGGGGCGTCGGCCTTTACCGGGGGCACCTGCCGGACTGCGATGCTCTGGTGACGAATACTCCGGGCACTGCCCTGATGGTCTTCACCGCGGACTGCACCCCCATCCTCTATTACGACCCGGTGACGGGAGCGGTGGGCGGGGCCCACGCCGGATGGCGGGGGACTGCCCTGGGCATTGCCGCCCGGGTGGTGGAGAAAATGGAAGCCCTCTATGGGTGCAAGCCGGAGGACCTGTGCTGCGCCGTGGGCCCTAATATCGGCCAGTGCCACTTTGAGACCGATGCCGACGTGCCCCAGGCGCTTCTGAAAGCCTTTGGGGAGGAAATGAACGCCTTTATCGAGCCCCGGGGGGAGAAATTCCATGTGGACCTGAAAGGGGTCAACGCCTGGGTCCTCCGCAGGGCGGGGGTCAAGACCATCGATGTGGGCACCGAGTGCACCATGTGTACCCCAAATCGGTTCTGGTCCCACCGGGTGACCCAGGGCCACCGGGGGAGCCAGGGAGCCATCATCCTATGCGGGGAGGCGGCCAAGTGAAAAAACCCATTGCCCTTTTGCTGTGCCTGGCGAGCCTTGTTTCCGTTTTTGCCGGGTGCGGCGCCAAGTCTTCCGAGGAAGTCTATGTCCCCACGGGGGATGCCCTCTTGCAGGCGGATGAGGAGCTGCCCACCGAGGCGGCAGTGATGGAGGAGGAGACCCTGGTGCTGGCCTACTATCCCAACCGGTCTATGAATCCCCTCATCGCCATGAACTTTTCCAACCGGGTGCTGTTCTCCCTCATGTATCAGGGCCTCTTTGCCTACAACAGCAAGAACCAGACGGTGCCCATTCTGTGCTCCAGGTACCGGGTGTCCTCGGACAGCACGGTCTATACCTTCTATGTGGACGAAAAGGCCACCTTCTCCGACGGCAGCCGGGTCACCATCGGCGATGTCATCGCCTCCTACGATGCCGCCAAGCAGAGCGACTACTATAAGGGCCGCTTTACCCACATTGTAGAGTATAAACTCCGGGAGGATGGGGGACTGACCTTCTTCCTGGATACCCCCTATCAGAACCTGCCGCTGCTGCTGGACATTCCCATCGTCAAGGCCTCCCAGGTGGCGGACGAGCACCCCCTGGGTACGGGACCCTATGAGTTCCACGCCGGGGAAGACGGGGCGGACCTGACCCGTGTCGCCAACTGGTGGTGCGGCGATACTCAGCTGTCTACCCGGGCCAAGACCATCCAGGTCATCGAGGCCACCAGCCAGACCCAGCTCCGGGACGAATTTGAGTTCGGCGACCTGAACCTGGCCTGTGCGGACCCGCTGCTGGACTCCTACGGCGAATATCGCTGCGACTTTGAGCTGTGGGAAGTGGACAACGGTGTGATGGTATATCTGGCCTGCAATACCCTTTGGAGCGACTATTTTAAGGACTCCGATGTGCTTCGCAAGGCTCTGACCTACGCCATTGACCGGGAGACCCTGAACGAGGATAACTACCGGGGCATGGGTCAGCCCAGCACCCTGGTCACCTCTCCCCGGTCTCCCTACTACAATGCGGAGCTGGCGGAAAAATTTGCCTATGACCCCATGAAATTCCTGGACGCCATTGGCCGGTTTACCCTGCCGAAAAACGACAAGGGCGAGGTCCAGAAGCTGAAGCTATTGGTGAACGCCGATGATTCCGCCCGGCTGCGAATGGCCCGGCAGATCGCCTCCCACCTGACAGAGCTGGGAATTCCCACCGGCGTGCTGGAATACGGTACCTCCGGGGCCGTCACCTACCGCCATGTGCTCAACGCCAACACCTATGATATCTATTTGGGCCAGACCAGATTGTCTCCCAACTATGACCTGTCGGAGTTTTTCAAGGGCTACGGCACCCTGAGCAACGGCGTTCTCGTCAACGAGACCCTGCTGAACATGGCAAAGGAAGCTTTGTCCAACAGCGGCAATTTCTACAACCTGAACCAGATGGTAGCCGAGGACGGCAGCCTTATCCCCGTCCTCTTCGGCACCTACAACATTTACTCCAAGCGCGGTGAGCTCCTGGATTTGCAGCCCAGCCGGGACAATGTGTTCTACTATACCGTTGGCAAGACCATGAGCTCCATTCTGGAAGAATCAACCGGCTAAAAGCCGTTGGTTAAATTATAAAATGAAACGAGGAAGTTTGCTATGAAGAAATTGATTGCACTGCTTCTGATCGCATCCCTGATCCTGTGCGGCTGCGGTGCCAGCACCCCTGCCGCCACGGAAGCGACCACTGCCCCCACCCAGGCCCCTGCTGCCGAGGCCACGGAGGCCCCCACCGAGACCACCGAAGCGCCCACGGAGCCCCTTGTGGTCTACCGCAATCCTCTGAACGGTGAAGTGCTGGACGAGCCCTACACTGGCCGGATCTTTGCCGTGACCATCAGCAACATCCGGGATGCTCTGCCCCACTACGGCACCATGGAAGCGGATATCCTGATGGAGATGTGGGTCAACGGCTCCATCATCCGGGACCTGGCCCTGTACACCGACGTCAGTAAGGCAGAGGCCATTGGCTCCGTCCGGTCTGACCGGCTGATGTTCAACCAGATCGTGAAGATGTACGATGCCGTCCTGGCCGATGCCGCCGGCTCTGACCAGGTGCTGAACGATGCCAGGAATACCGGCGTGAACCGGATGACCATTGACACCGGCGACGCTACCGACTACTCTTACCGTGCCAAGGACCGGGTGTTCACCTTCAAGCCTGAGTCCAAATATGAGCACACCCTGTTCGCCAAGGGTGCGGGTCTTCTGGACTTTGCCCAGAAGAAGGGCTTCTCCGTGACCCAGCCTGCCGACAAGGAATACAACCTCCACTTCACCGAGGACGGTACCCCCGAGGGCGAGACGGCCAATTCCGTGAATGTGACCTTCACCTACCGCAACAACAAGAAGGACACCACCATGATCTATGACGAGAGCCTGGGCAAGTACGTTTACAACCAGTACGGCAAGGCCATGGTGGTCGGTGACACCGAGGATCCTGAGTGCTTCACCAATGTGATCATCATGCTGGCGGACATCACCCGGGGCGACGTGTACTACACCGCCAACTTCACAAACGGCGGCACCGGCTACTACGCCAACGGCGGCAAGATCATCCCCATCACCTGGGGCTGTGACGGCGAGGAGAGCCCCTTCTGGTTCAAGACCGTGGACGGGGCCGATCTGGAGCTGGGCGTGGGCAATACCTATATGGCCATTGCGCCCCAGGATTCTCCTGTGACCTATGAATAAGCGGTAAATTCGCCTCCGGCGCTTTCCTGTCTGGGAAAGCGCCGAAATTTTTGTCCTGCCGGGATGCCATTTCCAAAAATAGTCTTGGATTGCCTTGCTCCACCAGGCGAAAACAAGAGAGACGCCGGAAAAACGGAAATATTTCTTAATTTGTCAGAAATCTCTTTGCAAAATGGGAGTAATATGCTATAATACCGTGAGATAACCATGGATTCAACACATACTAGAATTGAAGAGGCATTTATATGGCAGAACTTTCTCGCATTTCTGTTGTCTTGCCCTCCCTGGACCCGGATGAGAAGCTGGACGCGGTGATCGACGGGCTCTTGGAATACGGCTTTACGGACATTATTTTGGTCAACGACGGCTCCAAGCCGGAAAATCTTCCCCGGTTTCAGCATGCGGCGGACACACATAAGGAGGTCCACCTGCTGCACCACGAGGTGAACCGGGGCAAGGGGGCGGCCCTGAAAACCGCCTTCGCTTACTTTCTGGAAAACCGGCCCCAGGGGCTGGGGGTGGTCACCGTGGACGGGGACAATCAGCACCACCCGGAGGATACCCGCACCTGCTGTGAGCGGATGCTGGAGACTGGCAATGTGGTTTTGGGCTGCCGGAACTTCAACCTGCCCCATGTGCCCCCCCGGAGCCGGTTCGGAAATCACACCACCAGCCTTGTCTTTAAGGTCTTCTGCGGTATGAGGCTGTCCGATACCCAGACGGGCCTCCGGGCCATTCCCAGAAGCGCCGTGGAGAGATTCCTGAACGTTTCCGGAGACCGGTTCGAATACGAAACCAATATGCTGCTGGCGATGAAGACCATGGGGATCCCCTACGAAGAGGTGGAGATCCGGACGGTTTATATTGAGGAGAACAAGAGCTCCCATTTCCACGCCATCAAGGACTCCTGGAGAATTTATAAGCTGATTCTAAAGCACTTCTTCCGCTACACCCTGTCTTCCTTTGCCTGCGCCTGCGTGGATACGGGTGCGTTTGCCCTTCTGGACCATGTGCTTTCCGGGGCCTCCGCCCTGGTGCAGGGGACAGTGCCCTATGTGGGGGCGCGGATCGTGTCATCTCTTCTGAATTTCTTTCTGAATCAGAAGCTGGTGTTTGAGTCTGAGGTAAAAACCGGCAAGGCCATGCTCCGGTATTATGCCTTGGCCATCCCGCAGATGGGGGCCCAGATGCTGCTGACCAACGGGCTGTACAGCATTCTCCATGTGCAGAATACCGCCGGCGGCCTGCGGACACTGTGGTATGTTATCGTGATGGTGTGCCTGTACATCATTAGTTATACGATCCAGCAGCGCTGGGTCTTCGCAAAATCCAAAAACGACCAGTGAGGTAGTATCATGCAGAAAAATGATCCCCGACAGTATTCCGGTCAGCAGGCCGGATACCCCGGTGGGGCCAATGTGTCCGTCAAGCCCCCAAAAAAGAAGAGCGGCTTGCTGGGCCGGATCGTCCGCCGGTTTTTCCTGCTGCTCTTTACCGTCATTTTTATGGTGGTAGGCGGCCTGACCCTTGCGATGCAGCACATTTTCAACGGCCCCTCCGAAGAGGCGAAAAAGGTGCTGACCATGACCCTTTTGGAGCCCAGCGCCACAAAATGGATCCCGGCCCTGTTTATCGGCCAGGAGGCGGTGGATGCCATCCAGACTGCCGGTGAGGGCCAGATGACCGAGACCGAGACCGACACCAGCCAGGTGGTCATCAACCGGGGCGGTGCCGTGGCCTCCGGCGACAGCCACGAGTGGGACAACTACCCCGACGGCATCCGGCTGGAGGAATACAAGGGCAAGACCTTCAACGCCCATATTATGATCGTCAAGGATCCCTCCCGGGTCAGCCTGGGGGCCAGCTATGAATACAACGGCTCCAACGCCACAGGCTTCTCTACTTCGAATCCCGGTATCCGCCTGAACCAGGTCATGGATAAGTATACGGAGATCAAGGCTGTGGTCAACGCCGGTGCCTTTAACGATGACGGCACCGCCAACTCCACCGTTGGCTCCATTCCCGCGGGTCTGACCATTTCCAACGGAAAAGTGGTTTCTGATCTCCTCAAGGACATGGTGCCTGAGAAGGGCTTCTGCGGCTTCAACGATCAGGACATTATGGTGGTTGCCAAGTCCATGACCGCTGCCCAGGCCACGGAGCAGAAGATCCGGGATGGCTGCGAGTTTGGCCCTGTGCTGATCATCAACGGCGAGGTGAACCAGGAGGTCTACTCCGGCAACTCCGGCTACAACCCCCGGACTGCCATGGGCCAGCGCCAGGACGGCGCGGTGATCTTCGTCTGTGCCGACGGCCGCCAGGCGGGTTCCATTGGCGCCACCTACAAGGACATTATCGATATCCTACAGGAGTACGGCGCTTACAATGCCTGCAACATGGACGGAGGCTCCTCTTCCATTATGTATTACCGCAACACTGCCGGAGAGGTCAACATGATCAACTCCTACTCTGTGCTGCAGTCCGAGCCCAGAAGAATGCCTGACTTCTGGATGGTCAAGTAAGGGGGGCGAGCAGAATGTATCAAGGAAAGTTTGAAGCGAAAAACCGCTCCAACCGGACGCCTGTCCCTGAGGAGCCCCAGTCCGAGCCCCAGCAGCGGGTCTACAAGCCCCACCAGAGCGCGTCGGAAGCGGCCCGGCAGCAGATTCCCCAGGCCCGTCCCCAGCAGCCCCGGCAGAATCCCAACGGTCAGCAGGGCCAGCAGAATCCCTACGGGCAGAGACAGAATCCTTACGGCCAGCAGCTCCGGCAGAATCCCGGAAGCACCCAGGGCCGCCCTCAGGGCAGCCGTCCCCAGCAGCCCCCCTATCCCAATATGCAGCGGCCCACCGCTCCTGCCAAGCCTCAGAAGCGGGGTCCCCGCCTGGGCGGCATCATCTTCTACACCCTCTATTTTATGCTCATTGCCGTCTTCGCCGTGGGCATGCTCCTGGGCCTCGACTGGCTGGATAACTGGCTGGTGGAATACGAGGCGGCCCAGCCTACGGTGAAGTGCCAGGAGGTCTTTGACCAGCTCTTCTCCAACCCGGATTGGGGGAACCTCTATGACCTGGCCGGTGTCCAGGATACGGCCTATGAGGGCAAGGATGCCTTTGTGGCCTACATGACGGAAAAGGTCGGGTCCACTCCCCTGACCTATGTGGAGACCTCCGCGGGCCTGTCCGGCGACAAGAAGTACTTCGTCAAGCTGGGGGATGAGCGCATTGCCTCCTTCACCCTGGAGGGCAAGCAGGATAAGGTCACCGACATCCCCGACTGGCAGTTTGGCAAGGTGGAGCTCTTCTTCGACCGGGCCGACGGCTACCTGATCCAGATCGTAGACGGCCATACCGCCTTTGTCAACGGTGTGGCTCTGGACGACAGCTTCGTCATCCAGATCACCTCTTCCTCTGCCGCGGACTACCTGCCTGTGGGTACCACCGGCGCAAAGACCGATATCCTCAGCATCACGGGGCTCATGATGAAGCCCACCGTCACGGTCAAGGACCAGACCGGTGCGGATATGCCTGTCTCCTACGACGAGGAGAAGGGCATGTTCGTGGAGCAGACCGAATCCAATACCATCACCGAGGAGGAGCAGACCGCCGTCACCGGAGCCCTGAAAGCCTACGGTGAATTCATGATCAACGCCTCCGGCGCAAGAGCTTCTCTTGCCAAATACTACGATACCTCTGCCGATGCCTACAAGGACATCCTGAAGATCGGCAGCGAGCTGTGGATGAACAAGGACAACGGCCACCGGTTTACCGCCGAGTCCGTCACGGACTACTGCAAGTATTCCGATGAGCTCTTCTCCGCCCGTGGTCACGTCACCATGAACGTGACATTGAAGGACGGCAACACCCGTGACTACGAGCTGGATATGGCCCTGTTCTTCCGCAAGTCCAACGGCGCCTGGAAGTGCTACGGCATGACCAACGAGGATGTGACCAAGCCTGTGGGCAAGGTCCGGCTGACCTTCATCGACGGCAACGGCACCACGCTGGTGGACGACTTCTTCGAGACCGATGCCGCCACCCTGACCACGCCCGTGCTCTCCGCACCGGAAGGCAAGGTCTTCTCCGGCTGGTACACCGAAAAGACGGTGGACGGCCATAAGGAGCTGACCATCATGTTCCAGCCGGACGAGAACGGCAAGGTCACCATCCCCAGCGGCACCACCCTGGAGCCCATGACCCTGCGGCCCCTGTTTGAGGATGCCTCCACCGCCGCCAGCACCGAAGCGGCTACGGAAGCGGTTACGGAAGGCTAAAAAGCCTTCCTCTCCGGGGAAGGTGGCACGGCCCTTGGCCGTGACGGATGAGGGGAGCCAGCCTTCCCATAGAACCAAGCCGGGTTTCTATCGGTAGGGGTCCCCTCCACACCCGCCGCCCCGGCGGCACCCTCTCCAAGCAGGAGGGAAAAAGCAACATCATAGAAATGAGGAGATACTATGTTCACGGCCCTGCAAGCGCTGCTGAATTCTTTGGCAGTGACCTTTGACCTGCCCATCCTGGATTGGATCCAGGCCCATCTGCAATGTACCTTCCTGGATGTGACCATGCCCATCGTCACCCTCTTTGGTGACGGCGGCGTGTTCTGGATCGCGGTGGCGGTGGTGCTGCTGCTCTTTGCCAAGTACCGAAAAACCGGCTTCTCCATGGGCATGGCCCTGGTGCTGGGGCTGCTGGTGTGCAACATCCTCCTAAAGCCTCAGGTGGCCCGGATCCGTCCCTACAATTTCCAGCTCCAGGAATACGGACGGGAGATCACCTTGCTTGTCAAGGGCCTGAACGACTATTCCTTCCCCTCGGGCCACACCATCGCCTCCTTTGAAGCCTGCACGGTGCTGATGCTCCACGACAAGCGCCTGGGCATCCCGGCCACCGTTCTCGCCATCCTCATTGCCTTCTCCCGGCTGTATCTCTATGTCCACTATCCCACTGACGTTCTGGTCAGCCTGGTCCTGGGTATCCTCTTTGGCTTCCTGGGAAGCTATATTGTGGACCAGATCTACAAGAAGAAGGTTTATAACGGGAAGTACTCTCTGAAAGAGTAAGCCCTTCAGCCCCCGCCGTCCGGCGGGGGCTTTTCTATGCCTTCCCCTGGGTAAAGGTGCCGCCGAAAATTTTTTTGTTCAACCCGGTGAAAAAATTTCGATTTCTATTGACAACCGCCGTGAAAAATGCTATGCTTGCTTTCGGTACGAGAGTACCGAATGTAAGCGTGCGGGTAGCTACTCCAACGGCGAGCCGCATAAGTCCTGTATGCGCCTGGGCCATACTAACGGCAGGGCGCCGATTACACAATACAAGGAGATATGATTAACATGGGATTCAAAACTGACATCGAAATCGCACAGGAAACTGTCATGCAGCCCATTACCGAGGTCGCCAAGACCGCCGGCGTGGACGAGAAGTATCTGGAGCAGTACGGCAAGTACAAGGCCAAGGTTGACTACCAGATCCTGAAGGATAAGGCCAATGAGCCCAACGGCAAGCTGGTCCTCGTCACCGCCATCAACCCCACCCCCGCTGGCGAAGGCAAGACCACTACCACTGTGGGCCTGGCCGACGGCATGCGCAAGCTGGGCAAGAACGTAATAGTCGCTCTGCGTGAGCCCTCTCTGGGACCTGTGTTTGGCGTTAAGGGCGGTGCTGCCGGCGGCGGCTACGCTCAGGTCGTCCCCATGGAGGACATCAACCTGCACT
>ERZ772861.445-NODE-445-length-46550-cov-35.567502_pt1 | contig 46550 bp, 53 predicted proteins | sample MGYA00512135_ERZ772861 | MGnify/ENA primary metagenome ERZ772861 (study PRJEB29015, sample SAMEA2737700) | human gut metagenome | biome: human gut; feature: human-associated habitat; material: faeces | place: China | collected 2012 ...
AAAAACTTTATGATTTAATACCTCGTGGTTTTTCTGCAGCAGTATATACGCAGACAACGGACGTAGAAGTGGAAGTAAACGGTTTGATGACATACGACCGCAAAGTAATTAAACTGGATGAAAAGCGGGTTCGTGAGATTAACCGTAAACTATGTGAATCTTTAAACAAATAAGGTAAAAAAAAGGAGGAGTTGTATCTAAAAAATCCCCTTATCCCAGTTTTGAGTCAAGGGATAAGGGGATTTTCATATATAAACCAAAGATTATTATCTTACTAGGATTACCAGGTAGCGCGATACGCTCCAGAATTCGTTCGGATTATTGATTTTCAGAGTCAGCTGACCTTTATCATCTTTAACAAGTTCGTATGAACTCTGTGGGTGGGTAGTCAGTAATTCTGCTCGTTTGGAGTACAGCTTGATTTCTTTTTCTTTACGAATATCAATCTGGGTAAAGTAATCTTTGTTGAAATCATTGTCTTTCAGTACGTCACCTTTCTTCAAAATCTTCTGGTCTTTCAACTCAGATTTAGTGCCGAATACATACCAGGCTGTGTTGAGGGCTTTATCCTGAGCTTCTACAGTCTTGGTTTTTGCTTCATTTTCTGCGCTCAGCTCGTCTACGTTCTTATTCAAGTCCATAACAGCTTCATCCAACTCTGCAATACGGATATTCTTTGCAGCCAATTCAGCTTGCAGGGTTTCAATCTGCTGCTGTTTGGCAGCCAGTTCAGCAGTGAGGTTCTTTACGGCTTTTTTCAGCTGTGCAGACTGGTATTTGCTGTTTTTCAGTTGCTCTTCCAATTTGGCAATCTGTTCGCGGTTTGATTTCAGCTTTTCACTGATAAAGCGGATATCTTCTTTTATCTTATCGGCAGCCGACTGGCTTTCCAATGTGCCTTCTTTCAAGTCTACACGGTTTTCAGCTTCGTTGATTTCGCGGAATCCTTCTTGAATTTCATTGAAGGCTCCCATGATTTCGTCCAGTTCTGTGTCGCGGTTAGAGAGTTCAAGCATCAGTGAATCGTTCTGGGCTTGTAAAGTGCTTTTGTTCTGGCCTGAATTATTACATGCTGTCAGCAGGGCAGCAGCACATAAAGCAGATAAAACAACCTTTCTCATAGTTTTTGAATTTAGAATTATAATTTAGTTTTCTTTGCCTCCTAATATAATAACAATTTCTCCTCTGGATTCAGTTTCTGTGAAGTGTGCAATAACTTCCTGAAGGGTTCCTCTGACGCTTTCTTCATGTATTTTGGAAATTTCCCGACATACGGAAACCGGGCGGTCTGCTCCAAAAATTTCCGCAAACTGGGTCAGCGTTTTTAGCAGACGGTAAGGCGATTCGTAGAAAATCATGGTACGGGTTTCTTCTTTCAGGGCATTCAGCCGTGTCATGCGACCTTTTTTCTGAGGGAGGAAACCTTCAAAACAGAAACGCTCATCCGGAAGTCCTGATGAGACCAGTGCCGGTACAAAGGCCGTAGCTCCAGGCAGGCATTGTACTTCGATGCCGTTTCTTACACATTCTCTTACCACAAGGAAACCGGGGTCGGAAATTCCGGGAGTGCCGGCATCTGAGATTAAGGCTACCGTCTGACCTCCTTTTATGCGGTTGACAATGCTTTCCACCGTCTGATGTTCATTGAACTTGTGGTGTGACTGCATTGCATTCTTGATTTCATAATGTTTCAAGAGGATACCCGATGTACGTGTATCTTCAGCTAATATCAAATCCGCTTCTTTCAATATGCGGATAGCTCGAAAAGTCATGTCTTCCATATTACCTACCGGAGTAGGTACGACATATAGTTTTCCCATACTTTGTACTTCATGTTATAAAAGCAAAGGTAAAAAGTTTTCGTATTTACGTGTTCTATTTGTCAAACATTTAACAGAAGTTTTCTCTTTACATGCTGTTTTCGTCCCTATTAATAAAAATACGTCGATTTTTCGTGGATTTCGATTCGTCGTTGTAATTTTGCAATTGTTTTTATGTCATGAAAGAAAATATGGTAGTATATTCAGAAGATCATCGGGAGGAGACCTGCCGCAGAGGAAGGATTGAAGTGATATGTGGTTCTATGTTTTCCGGTAAAACGGAAGAGTTGATACGGCGTTTGCGCAGGGCTACTTTTGCGCATCAGCGTGTAGAGATATTCAAGCCGTCTATCGATACCCGTTATTCAGAGGAAGAAGTAGTGTCACACGATAATAACAGTATCAAATCTACTCCGATTGATTCTTCCGCTAGTATCCTTTTGTTTACGTCGGAGATAGATGTGGTAGGTATTGATGAGGCTCAGTTTTTTGATGATGGATTACCCGAAGTGTGTAACGAACTGGCCAATCGCGGCGTGCGGGTTATTATCGCAGGGCTTGATATGGATTTTAAAGGAGTTCCGTTTGGGCCGATTCCTGCATTGTGTGCCATTGCAGACGAAGTAACTAAGGTGCATGCCATTTGTGTGAAGTGTGGCAACTTGGCCTATGTTTCGCATCGTACTGTGCTTAATGACAAGAGGGTGTTGCTGGGTGAAAAGGAAGAATATGAACCTTTGTGCCGCTGCTGTTATCAGAAAGCGTTAAAAGAAGATGTGTCTAAGTAGTTGATAATTAGACGAAGTTTAAATTTGTTGAAAAAATATTCCAATAATATTTGGTAGTTACTATAAAAACATCTACCTTTGCACTCGCAATCGGGAAATAACCGATGCAACAAAGGATTGATTCGCTAGCTCAGCAGGTAGAGCACAACACTTTTAATGTTGGGGTCCTGGGTTCGAGCCCCAGGCGGATCACTCAAACAAAAAGCAAAACAATGAAAACCGCTGATAATCAATCATTATCAGCGGTTTTTCTTTTTATCCATACCGCAAATTGAAGCAGAATACCGCATCTTACTGGAGGTGAAATAGGTGGACTTAATTTCCACATAAAAACAAGTCCACCTGATTGGATTATATTTCACTGATTCTCTGCGTTTTGCATAAAACAAACTCTTTTCAAAACATGTATTTTTACACCATCAAAAAAAAGAAGAGTATGGCAATGCAAAGAAACTATTTTACGGTATTGTTTTTCCTGAAGAAATCAAAGCTGCTTAAAAATGGAGAAGCACCAATCTGTATGCGTATCACAATAAACGGAAAACGTGCAGAGGTACAAATCAAGCGAAGTATAGATGTTACAAAATGGAATACGCAAAAAGAATGCGCGATTGGCAGGGAAAAGAAGTATCAAGAAATAAACCACTATCTTGATACGATAAGAACTAAAATCCTTCAAATTCACCGTGAACTTGAGCAGGACGGTAAACCTATTACAGCAGATATTATAAAAAATATCTATTATGGAGAACACTCTACTCCCAAAATGCTGCTTGAAGTATTCCAGGAACACAATTCGGAATATCGGGAATTAATGAACAAGGAATATGCCGAAGGTACCGTACTTCGATACGAACGTACAGCAAGATATTTGAAGGAGTTTATCAGTGAACAGTATAAACTGGCTGATATTCCATTAAAATCAATCAACTATGAATTTATAACCAAATTCGAACATTTCATTAAAATACAGAAAAACTGTGCGCAAAATGCGACAGTGAAATATCTGAAGAATTTAAAGAAAATCATCAAAACTGCATTGATAAAGAAGTGGATAACTGATGATCCGTTTGCAGAAATACACTTCAAACAGACCAAGTGTAACCGTGAATTCTTAAACGAAATGGAACTTCGCAAAATCATCAATAAAGATTTTGATATTCAACGATTACAAACCGTAAGGGACATATTCATCTTCTGTTGTTTCACCGGTTTGGCTTTCACAGACGTAAAGAATCTGAAAAAGGAACACCTTGTACAGGCTGATAATGGTGAATGGTGGATAAGAAAAGCAAGGGAAAAGACCGATAATATGTGCGACATTCCATTGTTGGATATACCAAGACTTATTTTAGAGAAATATCAGTCAAATCCAATCTGCAATGAAAAAGGATTATTACTTCCTGTTCCCAGCAACCAACGAATGAACAGTTATTTGAAAGAAATAGCTGATGTATGTGGTATTCAGAAGAATCTTTCCACACATATTGCAAGACATACATTTGCATCACTGGCTATTGCAAATAAGGTTTCCTTGGAATCCATTGCCAAAATGTTAGGACATACGGACATTCGTACAACTCGTATTTATGCCAAAATAATGAATTCTACCATTGCCAATGAAATGAAAGTACTGCAAAACAAGTTCGCAATATAATTTTCAACCATTATTTCATTTCTTACAGCAAATATCGCCCTTTGCCACTGACTGTGCAAGGCGGCCCTGTCGGGCTGGTTGGCTGGAAAAAAATCATCCTCGCTTCGCTCCGGTATTTTTTTCCGCCAAGCCTTGCACCGGTCATTGGCAAAGAACAGCCGGGCCAGTAAGAAATTGAAATACTGGCTCCACGGAGCCGGTCATGTCTAATTTAAATAAAAGAATATGACTGAAGAAGTTGGAAAGAAGGTATGTGAAGGTACAGTAGCAGACCTCATGAAGGACAAGACCGGAAAACAGACGGTTATCACGTTGACAAGAAAGAATGCTTACCGAGTGAAGAAAATCAGAGAACAAGGGACGGATGACGAAGCCGTCCTTTTTCATTTCCGTAAACGCTGTACGGGAATGGGCTCCTATGTACACACAATCGAAGCGGCAGACGGAGAAACAGAACTTCATCCGTCTGAATTTGAAAAATGGGAAGCTGTGGAATTCCTGTATCCCGGCTATCTGGAAGACCTGCTTGATGCTGCATACAACGCGTACAGATGGAGTTCCTTCGAACCTGAAGCAAGGGCGGAAACAGACATCATGCAATATGAAAAACAACTTGTAGAGGATTTGAAACAGATTCCGGAAGAAAAGCAGAACGAGTATGTCAGTGCATACCATAGCAAGTTCTCCGCCTTGCTGGGCAGTCTCTCACGATGTGCCAGTCCAATGGTGACAGGGCCTGCCAAATTCAACTGCCAGCGCAACAACAAGGCCTTGGATGCATACCAGAACAGATTTGATGAATTTCATGACTGGCGTAACCGCTTCAAGGCTGCCATGGAAAGGATGAAAGAGGCTGCCAAACCGGAAGAACAGAAGCAGGAAGAGGCATGGAACCGCCTGAAGCGTGACATTGCAAGCAGCGCACAGACCATTCATGATATTGATACCGGTAAAGCAAGAGGATACAGCCGTGCCTTGTTTGTCAGCAGTATCCTTAATAAGGTAAGCACCTATGCAGGAAAAGGAGAAGTGGAAATCGTACAGAAAGCGGTGGACTTCATTACAGACTTCAATGCACAATGCAAAAAACCTGTTATCACTCCACGAAACCGTTTCTTCCAACTGCCGGAAATGGCACGCCAGGCCAGACTGAAACTTCAGGAAATTAGAGAACGGGAAAACCGTGAACTGAAATTTGAAGGCGGAACGCTGGTATGGAACTATGAGGCAGACCGCCTGCAAATCCTGTTTGACAGTATTCCGGATGACCAGAAGCGCAAGGAACTGAAATCATACGGTTTCAAATGGTCGCCGAGATACCAGGCATGGCAACGGCAACTTACACAGAATGCCGTATATGCAGTCAAAAGAGTGTTGAACCTTCAAAACCTATAAGACATGAAAGACCGATTGAAATATGTAATCGATTCCCGATACTTCGACGGAACATGCCTGACGAGTATGAGTGACGGATTCCACAATGACTATGGTGGGGAAACAATCGAAGAACTGCGCATACGGGAAAACAATCCCTATCTGAAAGCCGTAACACCTTCTGAGATAGACAAGAAGCTGCGGCTATACCATCAGTCCCTGTCCGAACCGTTCAAGGAAATCACCGAAGAAGATTACTATGACCTGCTGGATGTACTGCCACCCTTGCGCATGAGACAAAACTCGTTCTTTGTAGGAGAACCGTATTACGGAAATATGTACTCTTTCTGCTTCACCCGTCAAGGAAGATATTTCAAGGGCCTACGCTCCGTACTCACTCCGCAATCCGAACTGGACAGTCAGATAGACCGTCACTTGGAAATCATCAACCGGAAAGCCGTAATCTCAAAAGAGGAAACAAGCAAAACAATCAGCGGAGCCAGACTCATTCCCTATTATTTTTCACTGGACGGAAAACATCCCGTATTCATCTGCAACCTTGTCATCCAATCAGATTCCAGACAAGCAAGGACAGACATGGCGAATACCCTGAAAAGTCTTCGCCGGAACCATTTTCAGTTCTATAAAGGAAAAGGGCATTACGAAACTCCGGACGAACTGATAGACCATGTATCCGGAAAGAAGCTCACCCTTGTTTCCGACGGACATTTCTTTCAATATCCTCCCGGCAGGGAATCCGCAACTTTCATCGGACACATCAAGGAGACATCAGAGGAATTTCTTTTCCGGATCTATGACCGTGAATATTTCCTGTATCTCCTAAAAAGATTGAGAACTGTGAAAAAGGAGTCCGCACAGGAACAAATAAATATCAAATCATAACATTCGGGGGAATGCGGTAGAATAACTGCCGTATTCCCTCATAAAAACAATACAAGTATGAACAAATCAAATACTCTATACTGGAAAACAGCCACAGATCCGGCTGAACGCATTGAGGTCAGACTCGTCCTGAACAGTTATATCGACAATGATAATCTGTATGTAGGACTTGAATCCCGGTCTAAAGATAATCCGGAATGCTGGGAATCCTACACGGACATCACCGTCAACCTCAATTCCCTTCCCCCGTTCCATGCCTATGTGGACAACCGGGACTGCAACAGACATGTACATGATTTCCTGTCCAGTAACAGAATAGCAGAACCTGCCGGATTTGAATATCAGGGATTCAGAATGTTCCGCTTCAATCCTGACAGGTTGAAGGAACTCGCACCCGAACAGTTCAAGACAATCAGCGCCAAACTGCCACCACAGGATGACATGATAAAGGACATCATCTATCAGGAAAGACGTTTCCCTTTGAGAACTGTTCAAGACATTCACGGAATATATCTTGTTTCAAGCAAGGAACTGGAAGAATCTCTGATCGAAGGAGTACGGAACCTGGATGCTGCGGCAAATGAACTGCTGGATGGCATCTGCCTGTTCTGTTCCACACAGGAACTGCGCTATCTTACGGATGCAGAACTGATAGAAACAATCTACGCACAATAAAAAGGAGGAACAAATATGAAAACCGGAGACATTGTATTTCTGAGACGTCCCTATAAGGGATACCGTGCCGTCGAACTGATGGAAAGACTGGAATGCCGCTGGCTGGTCAGGATTGTCGAGAGCGGTCTTGAACTGGAGGTATATGAAGATGAACTTATATCAGAATTTTAATACGAATAAAGTGTTATGGAAAAATATCAGTTTGCATTCCATTCGGAAATAATCGGCTATACCTCTCCTCATATCGGCGAGGTCAGAAAAGCTATACACAGAAAAGTGGAAAAGGAAAAGTCTGCCGCCATAAAGAATGATATTGAGCTGCACATGTACAAGGTGCATGACGGCATACCGGTTCTCCTTAACACCTGCTACCTGTATGATGAAAAAGGATGTATGGTACACGGAAGTATCAAGGGAACCAAGGATTATCTGCTTGAGACATGGAGATACCATACAAACAGACATTCCAAAGGTTTCAGTTCCACAAGAATCAGGCCCTGCACGACAAGCAGGGCTTTTTCGTTTGTATAACTCTTAAAATCAGGAATCATGAACCAGACATTACAACTTACAGACTATATTCCACAGTATGTAAGCCTCTACTACGTGGACTACCGGGATGACCTTGATGAGCATGAAGACATCCAGGAGGAATGCATCCGCTCCAACAATATGGAAAAACTCTATGAAAAGGTATACGAATGGTATGAGGAACAGGAAAGCTCAAACATGCACGACTATCTGGAGGAGACAAGAAAGAACATGGAAGCGGACAATTTAGCCGGAGAGTTTGAAGAGCATGAAGATGAAATCAGGGAACTTATCTACGACCGGAACGATTCCGACCCGGTAAAGGACCTGATACGCAACTCATCCGTCACTAATTTCTTCTATTCGCTTGGAGTGGAAATCAGCGGATATCTGACCGGTTGTTCACTGCGGGGAGAATCAGTCGCCATGGCCTGCCATAAGGTACGTCGCGCACTGCATCTGAAAAAGGGGCAGTTTGACGAGAAGATTGAAGAACTGGTAGAGAATGCCACATACGGCGGAGAACTGCGCATCTACTTCAACGCCATGTTTGACAGGCTCATCAGCAAAGACCCTGAGAACGATTTCAAGAGCATCCGTTTCCACGGGAATGTAATGGTGGCCATTGCCGACAGCCGGAACGGTTCCGGACATCATGTACGGATTCCGCTGGACATCACTTTCCCCTTCCGAAGAGAGAACCTGTTTGTCGATTCACAAGTACACTATTCCTATGCCAATGAAGTCTGCGGCATGACCAATGACTGGTGTGATTCCACAAAATGGGAAACGGGCATGATACCTTTTACCGGATCTGTCCAAAAAAGCCGTATGGCTGAATACAAGAAACAGGAAGCCGCTTATGAGCAGACATTCCGAGACGGGAAATGCACCTTCGGTGACATGAACTACAAACGCCACCGTGACGTGCGGTATTCGAATGAATATCCTGCCGGATGCAGGTGTCCTCATTGCGGTACTTTCTGGATTGACTGAAAAAACATTTACCAACCAATAAATTCAAACGATATGAAAATCTGCTGTTCACAAGAGTATTACGACAAGGTCGTACAGTATGCAAAATCCATCAATGACAAGACCCTGGAAAACTGTCTTGAACGTCTCAAACAATGGGAAAAGAACGAGAACCGTCCATGCGAAATAGAACTCTATTACGACCATGCGCCGTATTCGTTCGGATTCTGCGAACGTTATCCGGACGGGAATACAGGCATTGTCGGAGGACTGCTGTATCATGGAAACCCGGACGAATCCTTTGCCGTCATCATGGAACGTTTCCACGGATGGAGCATACATACATAGGAAAATTATTTGAATAAAGACACAAGTGTATTGTCCAATATTTCAAATGGATCATAAATAATGATAAGAGGTAAAAACAACAGAAAATCTATAATCATATACGATTTATCCATTGTATCGCCAATTAGTATAAAAAATATACTTAGTAATTAAAGTGAATTTTTTATCTTTGTCCACCGAAATTTATTAGATACAATATAATTCATGAAAAGAACAACCATACAAGACGCCATGTTCCCCGGTTGTCCCGTGAGGAACATACTGGCAAGATTATGTGACAAATGGACATTGCTTGTTATTTATATCCTGGACAGATCAGGCAAGGATAGCATGCGTTTTACAGAATTGAAACAGAAAATGCCGGATATATCACAAAGAATGCTGTCAATGACACTCCGTACACTGGAAGAAGACGGATATGTTACAAGAACAATATTCTCAGAGATACCGCCAAGAGTGGAATACGCTCTGACAGAAAGAGCAAAATCACTGAAGCCTATCCTCGATTCATTACTCCAATGGTCTGTCGATAATATGGATGATATTATGAGTGACCGCAAAAAAAACAGCTTCTATTAATGATAGATAGTTTTATTTTAATAATAACATAAAAAATGAAAGCAGCACAAATCAAGAAATACACAAAGGAAATCAAGGTTTCCGTAAATGAAGTTTTTATTCCCGAGCCCAATGAAAATGAAGTTATTATAAAGGTTATGGCTGCCGCTGTAAATCCTTTGGATATTCTTCAACTGACAGGTAGTGTCAGACTGATACAGGATTACAGAATGCCTCTGACATTGGGTAATGAGTGTTCCGGTATAGTAGAAAAGACGGGTAATAACGTAAAAGACTTTCGTGCAGGTGACCGTGTATATACACGACTTCCAATAAACAGGATAGGTGCCTTTGCTGAATATGTTGCAGTTGACCATGAAGCTCTGGCTAAAATGCCGTCAGGTTATGACTTTGTTGTCGCTGCCACTATACCATTAGCCGGACTGACAGCCTATCAGGGACTTGTTGAAGAACTTGAGGTCCAGGCGGGAAAGACACTGCTGATAACAGGTGCGTCCGGCAGTTTCGGACAAGTTGCCGTACCCATAGCAAAGTCAATGGGGCTTCATGTTATAGTGACCGGAAACACTCGTTCAAAGGATAAACTTCTAAAAATGGGTGCCGACCAATATATAGACTATAAGAAGGAAAATTATTGGGAAGTCCTATCCTATGTGGATTATGTAATTGATACTTTGGGATCAAATGAATTTGAGCATGAGTTGTCTGTCCTGAAAAAAGGAGGACGGCTGCTCAGCTTGAGAACTGCTCCAAACAGGATGTTTGCAAAAAGGAACGGTTTTTCATGGCTGAAGAGAGTCCTGTTTACGCTTGCCGGAAGTAAGTATGATTCAGCAGCCCGCAAACAAGGTAAAGAATATCGCTTTATGTTCGTCCGTTCAAGTGGTGACCAGCTTAAACGGGTAACGGAGATCGTGGAAAAATACCATATCATGCCTGATATTGAATCAAGAACATTCTCACTGTCTCAGGTAAATGAAGCACTTGAACTTATGGCTAATGGAAAACTGAACGGAAAGATTATCATTAAAATGTAATGGAGGATATAAGAATGTGCAAAAAATTACCTATACCAATAGTTGAAACAATCAAGAAACGTTGTAGTGTACGTACTTACCAGGACAAGGAGCTTGAGCCTGATGTAAGAGAAATGCTTCAAAGCTATATGGATAATCTTGAAAACCCTTTTGGAATGCAGGTGAAGAAATATATCATCGATAAGAAACTGGCTTCAGAAGGTGAAAAACTTGGTACATACGGAGTGATAAAAGGAGCAAGTACTTTTATGGGTATTTCTGTTCCGGATAAAGATCTGGCCCATGTAGCTGCCGGATACGAATTTGAGAATCTTATTCTGGAGGCTACGGCATTGGGACTGGGTACAGTCTGGCTGGCGGCAACATTCAACAGGGAAGGCTTTGCTTCTGCAATGGGAGTTCCTAAAAACGAACTGTTTCCGGCCATTTCACCTGTCGGATATCCGGCTGCAAAGCGCAGTCTGACTGAATCGCTGATGAGGACTGCCATGCGCTCTTCCAGCCGAAAGGAATGGAATACATTATTCTATCTGGACAATTTTCAGACTCCCCTTCACAAAGACGAATCAGGAGATTACGCCGAACCTTTGGAAATGCTCAGACTGGCTCCGTCTGATAAGAACACACAACCCTGGCGCGTGTTGAAGGCGAGCAACAGTTATCATTTCTTTGTAACATACAAGTCAGGGATTTCAAGAGGTGAGGAAATCATCAAAAGGGTTGATGCCGGCATTGCTTTGTCACATTTCCATCAGACAGTTCTTGAGCTTGGTCTGAAAGGATGTTTTAAGCAGACGGAACCTGAAAATATCGAACTGCCCCAGAATACTTATTATATTACCTCTTGGCATGCTTAGTAAAAAAAGAATATAGATTAAAATAAAGGAGATATAAGAAATGAAGATATATGAAATAACTTTCAGTCCGACTGGTGGAACAAAGAAAGTAGTTGATTCTCTGGCTAATGAATTGGGCCGTGACATAACAGGCGTTGACCTGTCAGACAGTAATGAAGATTTACATGAATTCTCATTGAAAAATGAGGATATAGCCATAATAGCCGTTCCATCTTATAGTGGTAGAGTACCTGCTACAGCAGCAGAGCGTATTTCAAGAATTCAGGGTAATGGAGCAAAAGCAATCATAGTCTGCGTTTATGGTAACCGTGCATACGAGGATACTTTGGTCGAACTTCAGGATATTGTACAAAAGAATGGATTTTCAGTCGTAGCAGCAGTAGCAGCCATTGCAGAACATTCAATAGCACACAAATACGCTAAGGACAGACCGGACAAGGATGATAACAGGCTATTGAAGGAGTTTGCTGCGAAGATAAATGAGAAACTGAAGAAAAAGGACTTTTCAACCCCTGAAATACCTGGCAACAGACCTTACAGGAAAGCTGGTAATGCCGGAATAGTGCCTAAGCCAACAAAGGCATGTACCCAGTGCGGTCTTTGTGCCTCCAGATGTCCTGTCGGTGCTATTGACAAGAACAATCCTGCAAAAGTGAACAGGAAGGCTTGTATCTCATGTATGCGATGCGTTTCAGTATGTCCGCATCAGGCCAGAAAGATAAACGGCTTGCTTCTTGCAATCGTAAACATGATGCTGAAGAAGGCTTGTAGTATAAGAAAAGAATGTGAGCTGTATATCTGAAATATAGCTTGAGTACACCTCTGAAAGTTATTAACATACATCTGAGGCAAATAAAAATCCCTAACAATGATATACTATTAATTTTATCATTGTCAGGGATTCCAATTTATGCGGTAATCGCCATTTTACAAAAGATTCTCACGTTCTGTTATCTCAGCATCCGTCATCGTATAGCCTTCCAGGCTTCCATCTTTTGCCTGAATACAGATATAAGTCATCGGTTCAGCTGAAGTGCATTTTAAGTTACGGTCACATCCTGGTGATACACGTATGACTGATCCTTCTCCAATCTCGAAAACGTCATCATTTACCTGAAATTTCCCTGTCCCTGACAGGATAATGTAGTTTTCCTCATTGGCCTTATGGTTATGAAAGAAAGGTACTGACATCCCGGTCTGTAATGTACCCAATGAGATCTCGCATGAAGTAGCCTCTGTAGCTTCTTTTACAAACTGCTTTCCTTCAAATCCCTTGATGCAACCTATTGTTGCGTGAGCATACTTTTCGCCCTTGTTCATAATTTTAATGTTGCTCATATTTTCTGTTTTTATAAAGTTGATTAACTTTGCATTATAAACTTACTATCATTTTGATAGTACAAAGCTAATGCTTTTTGTGTTGATAAACAAGAAGTTACAAAAATGTAACCCACTTACTTTAAGGTAATTATTATTGGAAATGAACAGTTTACAACTACAAGAAAATCTCAAAAAATATACTCATATAGAGGATTGTCCTATACGTAATGTCCTGTCACGGTTCTCCAGTAAATGGGCCATGCTCATATTATGTGTACTTTCTGAAAATGAGGCTACACGCTTCAATACTATAAGTAAGGCAATTCCGGATATATCGCCTAAAGTACTGACCGAGACATTAAAGAATCTTGAAGCTGACGGACTGGTTAAAAGAAAGCTATATGCTGAAATACCACCAAGAGTCGAATATTCATTGACAGATGTGGGCCAAAGTCTGATTCCCATACTGAACAGCCTCATATCCTGGGCATTAGATAATTATGCATATATATCAAGGCGTAAGAAAAAATAAGTATTGATAAACACAGATTCCAGTATCAGTTAAAGAAGATGTACAGATATGTGCCTGACTGTTCTTTATATTAGTATATGATAATGGTATCAATATCTATCTGGTAATACCTCTGAATATGTTTATTTATAGTATCTCTGTTTTCAATATTAATTCCATTTCATTGCTTTTACTGATAAAGCCTAGAGAAGAATACAGATGTTTGCCATATTCACTACTATTTAGCCATAGTTTTTTTATATTATGCCCGTTGGCATATCTGATAATTTCTTGCAATAACAATTTAGCCAGCCCTTTTTTTCTAAATTCAGGGCTGGTAAACACATTCAAGATATATCCCTCTTTCCCATTTAAATTTTCCTGGTATGGAATGCGGCTAAACAAACATAAGGATGCAATGGATATTATATCGTTATTGTTGACTACTCCGTAGCATATAAGGCTTTTATTTATATTGGAAAGGAAATATTCTTTTGTCGATTTCTCTAAATTTGTCAGATTTGTTTTAGTAGAAATTTCTCCTAATTCCCGCAATAAGCAGATTCTCAGATCCCAAAATTTATTTACATCTTTTTGATCCAAAGTTATGATATTCATAAATCTGTATTTACTTTTATTTTTTCAATCTTTTATTCGTCACGTAATCGGAAAAGTTACAGGTGTACTCGGATAATATCATCACCCGGCAGATTATATTGCCCACGAATCAATAGAGAGGTGTATCCATTTTGATGCCCATTGCCTTGACTTTCTATTCTATCTTATCACTGCAAACTACTTATCGTTTTCTTTGACTGGTGTATAATCCAAGGAGGATTCTTCATCTGTAGCCTCCAATTTAAAGATTACAGGTCGTAAACCATCATTACAACTGCATATAGCTACACCTGGTTTCTTTATCCAATCTCCGAAGTAGAAAGTTTCCTTTGAAGCACCATGAGCCAAAGCAAATACATACTGATAGATTGCTTTCCATGCTTCATCGCAAAAACCATCAGGCTTTGCATAATCAGCGTAAAAAACCTGTCCTTCTTTCAACATCGGACATTTGCTCAATCCATCTACTCCGTATTCTTTGGCCAGATCCTCTATTATAGTTTTCCTTAATACGGTTATTTTTACTTTTCTCATACTGATATTATTTTAGTTTGTACGTAGTATTTAAGGCAGTATTCATTTGATTCTGCCATAAAATCAAATGAAAATCGGAATATTTTTAGATGTGTAAAACCATCCCAGTTGAATAACTGTGTTCCGTTTACCTCTCATCCAACTTACTTATGGCTTTTACAAATTCTTTAAATGGTTTGAATGATAGGCTTATGTTGTTTTTACTATATAGCAACATAAAAAATTCCGTTTGCAAATGTAATCATTTCCAAGCTATCACAAAAAATATCACGCATCCTCATTTCTTGCTGCAAAAATAGCTGTTTGCCGCGCAACTCCCGCAAGGCGGCCCTGCCGGGCTGGTTGTCTGGAAAAAAATCATCCTCGCTTCGCTCCGGTATTTTTTTCCGCCAAGCCTTGCAGGGATGCGGGCAAACAGACAACAGGGACAACAAGAAATAAGAATGCCTGTACCTTACAGGCAGACAATGTATAATAATAAATATCAGAAGTCATGATTACAGACCAGAAGACACAGAACAGGCTTCACGCGGAGGCCGGAACAGAACTGTTCTCCATCAGACAAAGGAAGGAAGCCGTCACAAGGATGCTGGACATTCTGAAAGAAACTCCGGAATACCTGCAGGTTATGAACCATATTCCGGCTTATGCCATGGATGACGATACGTCAGAATGGTGGAATTCGGAAGAATCGGAAAATTTCATGAACTCACTCCTGGAAGTGATGGAAAGCTATACTCCGGACGGATACAGGTTCGGACCGAAATCTGGCACGACTGACCTTTACGGCTACTGGGAAAGCAAGACTGGACGGACAACCCTCTTCCATCTGCTTTTCAGTCTGGAAAGCGGATATGAATGGGGAAAAGGTCTTTCCCATGAGAAAATGGACGCATTCTACAAGGAAATAAAAGAGAAATTTCATGGAGAGGGATTCGACACGGACATAACCGGCTGTACATCACAGGCCATGTATCTTGTAAAAGAAAAGACACGCCTGTACGTACATCCGATGGAAATAAGCGGCTACTGTGAAACACTGCATATTCCACAGATTACAGCCATACTGAAAAAAGGAGGCCGTACATTCCGTCTTGTAAAGGATACGATAGCGGAAGAGGTGTATTCCTTCACCGATGAAGAAGAAATGGAATATTACCGTGCCAGATACGGAACGTGCATCCACCGGAATATACTGGATGCCTTCAGCAACCGCCGGGCAGGGAAAGAGGACATCCTTTCCACGATGGCATCACGGATAAATGTGGCGACGACATCACATCTGCACGGTATCGGATATGATTCACCGGCATACAGGTTCGTGCATGAGGCATACGACAGACTGATAAACAACGGAAAGCTGAAGGAAAATATCAGGAAGACAGGTTGCTGCAACATCATAATGACCACTTCAAATACCAACGCAATATGAGACTGAATTACAATGACATGCTGCTTCTGGCAATATGGGAATACAACAGAAGACAGGACGAGGATCTGACCCTGGAACTGTTTCAGGAAACATTCGGACAGGTTCCCGGCGCACATTTCCATGACAAATGGGTGCATTATTACAACAAGAACCTGCTGATGATGGCCGCCTATTTCAGGGGTGAGGAAGAAAACGGCCAGAAATTCTGTGATATGATCACCCGACAGGTTGAACGCTATACACAAAACAGGAGGAGAACAGGATGAATACAAAGATACGATATGACCTTGACAGTCTTGAACTGGCAAACGGTGACTTCGGATATCCCATTACAGAAAAGGAAGTACGGAAAGTGAACCGTATGCTGGAACTGATGGAGAATGTCCGAAGCAGACAGATGTGCCCGACAGAAGGAGACTGCGTGGAATTTGTCTCACGTTCTGGTGACTATTTCGGAAAGGCTCATATAGAACGGATAACAGGAAAATATGCGGATATATGCCTGATACCGGAAACGGTATTCTGTTTCGATGACATGGGAAAAGCCGCCTATGATACCACCGGAAGTCCCTGGACGCAGGTCAATATCCGGAACATGAAACCCGCAGGTACTGAAATCCGCATATTCAGGACATGGGGATTCGGGAAGCGCAGCAGTACGGGCAGTCTAAGGTTCGACGCTCCGGTCAGGAAATGGGAATACAGAGAACCGAATCCGTTGTATGACGGTTACACTACCCGTAACTGGTGCCGCTATCATATCATGAAACATCGGGACAGGGAAAGGACAGGCGAATACACCTTCCGCAGCGATTCATTTACGCTGTACAGCCGGAGCGAGCTGGACGAGCTGGCCGCAATCCTGAAAGGCAGACTCTACAAGGGAATCCTGCCTGACTCTCTTGTACTTTGGGGATACCGCATGGACATTAAGGAAATATCACGTGAGCAGTGGAACGGTATGGGACAGCACGGACAAATCCGCATGAAATTCATGGGATACGGTCCGGTCAGAATCCACACGGACAATAAAAACCATACCGTAACAGTATTCAGAATCAACGACAGTATATAACCAATTATAAAATTAAGGAATATGGCACGATATGAAATCTCCAACGAAGTCAAGCCGCTTGACAGGCTCATCACAGGCTTTGCCTCCTCATGCGGCTATGAAATACAGACCGTATTCAACGACCTGCTGCGTTTCATCATCCACGGCTTCTCTCCGGGAGCACCGCCAATAAGCAACTGGAAATACAAGCGTCAGCAAAATGCCTCGTTCATGGAAATGACAGCCGAATGGACACGTATCATGCAGAAACAAATCGGCAGGTCGGGCTGGTTCGACGCTTTCGGTGAACTCCACATGGCCTACTGCTCAAAACCGGGACAGCAGGCAAACGGACAGTTCTTCACGCCGTCACATATCTGTGAACTCATGGTCATGTGCGCGGCAGGTAAAAAAGAGACCGGACAGAGGATGGGAGACCCTACATGCGGCAGCGGAAGGCTCTTGCTGGCATACCATGCGCACAATCCGGGAAACTATCTGGTCGGAGAAGACATCAGCCGGACCTGCTGCATGATGACCGTATGCAACATGCTCGTCCACGGATGTGTCGGGGAAGTGATCTGTCATGACAGTCTCCAGCCGAAGGCATTCACCGACGGATGGAAAGTCAACCAGGCTCTGCCCTTGACGGGAATACCTTCTATAAGACGCATGAAGGAAGAGGAATACAGGAATCCTCTTCCGGAAAATATCGGACGCTTCAAAGAGGCAGTCCGTATCATCAACCTATTGGACAAATAATTACCAACCATTTAAAAAATATAATTATGGAAGCTTTAGCAACATTGAACAATCAGAGACAGTTTGATTTCCAGAACAACGGAATCGAAGTAATGGACCTTGAAACACTACAGCGTACCTACAAGGAGAACGACATCTACGGCAATCCGGTCAGGGGTATCTACCACTACCAGGTCATCCAGCGTATGACGGACATCTGCCGCCGTCACAACCTGAACTACGAGGTGGAGGAAATCTTCGCCGCCCAGAACAAGAACCGGACACAGCCCGGAGTGGTCATCCTGCCGCAGGTGGAACAGACCTATGGAGAGAAGGCGGTAGAAGCACATGTACTGCGCAGAATATTCACCACCATCCGTATTCTGAACGGAGATACCGACGAACTGACAACCACACTCGTGGTAGCCTACCATCAGGACGGTATCCAGGCGGCAATAGGTCCCTGCGTACGTATCTGCCACAATCAGTGTATCCTTTCACCCGAACGAAGCGTTGCCAACTACGGTAAGGACAAGGTGACTACCGAGGAACTGTTCGGGAAGGTAGATGACTGGATGCGTAATTTTGAGCGTGACATGGATGCGGACAGAAGCCGAATCCAAAGGCTCAAGGAAAAGGTGTTGACACCCGGTGAATTGTACATGATCATCGGTATGCTGACGGCTCTGCGTGTATCCCATGACAGTGCAGACAAAAGACTGGCATCACAGGTGGACACCTATCCGCTCAACCAGGGACAGATTTCCGTGTTTACGGAAGAACTGCTCAAACTCTCACTTGAACAGCCACGCATTACAGCGTGGGATGTCTACAATGTAGCGACAGAAATCTACAAGCCTGGAAAGACTGATTTTCCTGCCATGATTCCACAGAACGGAGCAATGGCCGATTTCCTGCTTTCATATAACCAGAATTAGAACCTGAAACCGAAATACGACAGGCCCGGTTCCGTCACCAGCGGAATCGGGCTTTGTCGTTTATCAACCGTAATAATCAGATAAGATATGGCAGCAAGTAACAGAATAAAGGCTGAAATGTATATCCTTTTCAGCTGCAACGCATGGCACGAATACAGTTCATTCGAGCCAAAGGCGGTCTTCTATTCCATAGAAAAGGCAGCAGACTTCCTGCAAAAGAACAGAAGAAAACTGAAACTGGAGGAAGATGACATCGAATGTTTCAGACAGCACAGTCAGACTCAGGGCAGAAATACCAATTACCTGGTACAGTCCTGTCCCTATAATCCAGTCCGCGCAAGAGACTTGGAATGACAAAGAATCCCATTCATAAACAATCATATAAAAATATACGACTATGACAAATGATGAAAACACTTACATCGGAATGTCCCTGCCGGAAGGAATACGGTACATCACCGTTTTTGAAAAAGGGGATTTTGAAAACTGCGGAAGAATACTCAGGACATTCTACCGTACGGAAGACAGGGTGAGAAAACTGCTCGCTTTGGGAAACCTGCTCCATCTGGGAGGCAGCCTCTCATCAAATGAAAACAAGACAAGTTGTTGGCCTTTGAATAATGGGAATCCCATTCACGAAGCAAAGGAAATATCTGGCAAGGAAAAGTTCTTCCTGCTCGGTGACTGGACTTACCTGTATGAAAATGGCAGATGGTTTCTGGGCTATGAAGGAAAAATCTATGAAATCAGCAATCCTGAATTTTCTGTCTTTGTTCCCGACAAGGACCATACGCCTTCCCCTCTGGACAAAGGACTTTCCTTTGCCGTAATCGGCGAAACGGGAAAACTGGAATTCACTCCGGAAATTGTCAACGGATGGGATACCTGGAAAAGCCTTCCCAAAAGAGTCAGTGAAAAAGGGAAAACGGTATATGTATTCCGCAAAACACAACTTATAAAAGTCATCAAACCTAAAAAACTGGAATCATGAAAGAAATCAATATGACAAAGGCTATATCATGTATGCCGGACAAATTCATCACAATGGAAATGGTTGAACTGGCCGCAGCCGAACACCGTCCGGAACTGGTCAACTATCTGCCGGAGAAATATATTACTTCTGAAATACTTGACAGTATCTTCAAAACAGATGATTACGGATGGCGTTCCTGGCAGCTTTCGAAGATACCTGAAGAAAAACGTAACCGCCAGATTTGTCTAAGGGCAATAAAGGCCGAAAAGAGTAATTTTCCTGACATACCGGAAAAATACAGGAACAGTGACATACTTGAATCGCTGTTCGCACACAGGAATTTCATGTACTACCTGCATCTGATACCTTCATCCTCATGGAACAACGGAACAGTCCGTGATGCAATATACTCCCTTTACCGTGACGTACAGCAAAACGGAGGTTACCGGTACTGTTCTGAGAGGTATGAACAGCAGTTCTTATATGAAACAAGCGTCATGCTTTCTTTCGTTCCGCGACAAGCCAAGGATTTCAGACTTTGGAAAGAACTGATCCATGACGGACGTATCGCAACCATGACTATCGACAAAATGATGCCTAAATGTTTCAAACAGGCAGCATACTACAAGGAATGGGCCATACGCTGTATCAAGGAAGTGGATACACGCTGGCTTGACTATGACACCGTATGGAAGGCCATCTGTCACAAGACAGGCAACCTGCATGGCATTTTCGATTCATACGGACATTACGAGTGGTTCTCCAAACATGCGGATGATGCCATGGCTGACAAAGCAATGGAGCTGGAACCTAACCTGTTTAACAAACTTCCCAGACGGTTCCGGACACCGGAAAGACTTATTCATACACTTGAAGTAAAAAGAGAAATCAACAGTTACAACTTCATTCTTGAACCGAACCTGATGACGAAAGAGGTTTGTATGGCACTGGCCAGAAGGGATTCGTTCTACCCTGATATTCCATCGGAACGCTGGAACAGGGAACTTGTGGAATATTTCACCGAATACGGCCATAGTCTGCGCTGGCTCCCTCAACTGCCGAAGAAACTACAGACCAGAAAACTTGCCGAGAAGGTTCTGAAGGAGAAGCCTCAATACTTCCATTATCTGCAGATGGAATTCATCACGCCTGAAATGTCCAGGCTGTTATGTCAAAAAGACCAGGATAATATCCGTCATTTCAAGGAGCGTGTCATGGAGTTCCGGAAATATACAGGACTTCCGGCCGAATTCTATGGATGTGAAACGGATTTCGAGCATATCAGGGACCGAGATGACAACCGCAGATACTGCCGGATAGGACTGACTTACATCGCCTTGCAGAAATGCAAACACGGATGGCATGAAAGTGAATACTATCTCATCATGACACGCCATCCCAACCGATATATGCCTGCCGAAACAGTGTTCAGAAAACAAATTACCACATTCCACCGGACATGGCTGGAAAAGACAATATGTGACAACGACCCGCAATTTCGGATTCCGAAGATTCAAAAGGATTTGAAGGATGTACAAGCCATGCGGTATTATGAGGTGGAACATATCCGTACTATACTGGGTTGCGAAACATTCCGCAACTCTTTCATGGGGCAGACAGTGGAATACTGTATCCGCAAGGACGGGCTGACCTACCATGACAGGAACATGGAAAGGCTCGCCTCCGGCCTGCAATACAAGATCCGTCAATTGAAGGAGCAGGCTGTACTCCCCAAAGGAACAGATGACTCTATGGAAATCAATGCAGAAACGGTACACCGCAATATGGGGTATTGTCTGATTGGAATAGAAGCCTTTGCGGAAGACTACGGACTGGACATAGCCCGGACCTATACCCTGAAAGAGCTGAAGGACGTTATCCATGAACAGGGATACAAGCCTTCACTGGAGAAATACAAAAAAGAAGTCCAACATCTAAATCTTATCTGAATATGAATATTTTCCAAAAAAGAATTGAAAACCTGTGCGATGAAATCATCGGCAGGATACTTGCACTGATGCAGGCAAACTCGGTTTCCGAAGTAATACTTAAAGACAATGACAATCCGGTTTACGTAATCTGGTTTGACAAGACCGGTGATCCGTGCGAATGCTCCGTACACAAGGTAACTGCCGTCGGAGAAGGAATCACACTTGAAGTACATGATAAGATAACCGGAGAAAATTACAAGGTCACAAGCCGCCATGAGGCGGCTTTGGCCAATCCGGTGTGGCTTAACGAGATACTGGAAGCCATGACTAACATCTTTCAGATAAAAAATACAGGACTGGAAGAGAATGTTATATGTTGCAAATGTGGAGGAAATCATGTAGTCTGCAATGCCTTCATCAATCCGAATACAAAAGAGTTCTATAATTATGACGATGAGTCATTCTTGTATGGACGGTGTGAGAAATGTGACAATTATACCATTCTCTGCGACATAGAAGCTGTAAAAAAAGATATGGAAAACGGTTTTAAGGAATTTGTCGAAACATACGGGAGGAAACCTGAACTTGCAGAATGCGAAATTATATGGAAAGACAGTCTTAACACAGAAGACGTAAACATCGCCCTCACGGATATACCTGAAGAATATGATAATACAATATTTTTCTACTGTAAAAGCCTCTCTGATTTGAAATCACTGGCTGACTATGGAAAAGAGGATTTCATAGTAACGGGTTGTATCAACTTCACAGACTTGAGAAATAAAACATAAAATCTTTTTTATTTTCCAAAAGTTGCCTGATATGTAAACTTTATATATCTTTGCGTCATGAAACAGGAACGGACCATATCAGCCTACAAGAATTATTTTATGGACTTTATCTCATCTCTCAGAAAAGAGGAAGCCCGTAAGATATACTACATTCTTGATATGCTGAAAGTACAGGAAAGGGTAAGCAGCAAGTTCGTAAAGTATCTGCGTGAAGAGCTCTATGAAATCCGTGCTGAATATGGAGGCAATATCTTCAGGGTATTCTTCATATTTGATGACGGGAACATCGTAATCCTGTTCAACGGATTTCAGAAAAAGACACAGAAGACACCGCCTTCTGAAATAGAAAAAGCATTAAAGATAAAGGAGGAGTATTATGAAAGCAAGAAATGAAAACCTGACCAGCATCGATGCTATCATGGATGCGGAATTCGGCAAGCCGGGAACACCTGAACGTGAGGAGTTCCGTAAGGAGGCATACGCCTACTGCATGGGACAGATTATATGTGATGCCAGAAAGAAGGAAAAGATGACCCAGTCCGAACTGGCTGAAAAAATCGGAACCAACAAGTCCTATATCTCCAGAATAGAAAAAGGTATTGTAGATCCGGGTATCAGTACGTTCTGCCGTATCATTGATGCACTCGGATTGAAGATTGAAATTGTCAAACCGGTATTATAATGGAAAATTATCAGGAAAAAGCCAGAGAAAACTTTTACCGCAACCGTCCATACGGCATTCACATTGATTATGCCCGAAAAGGATTTGTACTGTTCAATCACTATACAAATAGTCTCGGCAAACAGGAAACCGGTTCTATTGAAGGCCTTCCCCTTGAAAAGTTCGAGGATGTGGACGCGATACCATTGAACGGGAAAATTATAAAAAATGGTAACCAGACAACAGACATCTATTTCTATACAGACGATTCAAATCCATACAGGAACATGAAGCTGGATATGGATGCGCTGAAACAGTATAACCGGTTTATTTATCCCTTGTCCCTCTTTCTGGACAGAACATTATAGCAGAACAGCCGTGAACATGACAAGTTCACGGCTGTCTTGTTTTCTATGATTTTAATTAAGTATCGGCATCTGCCCCTTTGGTCAGTAAGGTTTAAACTTTATATATAAGCTGTTATATATAGTTTCACAGTATTCTCTTTAAATAGTCTAAAATGCATTTTATGTATTTCTTTAATTTATTTTGAGAAGGAAAATCTTCATCAAATACAAAATGTTCTTTATCTCACTGCAGAATACAAGGCAATGTCATTCCATTTAGTTCAGAAATTGATGAAAGATTATGTCATGCTCTGTTACTATTTAAAGTATATCACATGTAAAAAGCGAAATTAAACCGATTAACAAATATATCATATGGCTCTTTAAAGCATATAGATTACTACGACTTATACAGACTTTACGACAAGTCTTGGAAATCAGAAGGCTGTTACATTCCTGCTTCTAACAACTATAGAGAAATTGTGTATCATTATTTCGTTCCTGACAATATACCTGTTTCCATATCACTGTTGTTAATTTTCTTTCTGACTCCATTGTTCTGTTTGCCGAAACTAAGATTAAATGAGACATTTAGCATGACTATCTGGCTAAGTTGTTTTGAATAGGCCAACTGTCTGTTTGGTGCTAACCCGGAGAGATTATCCACACCTTGCTCGTACCTCTTTGTAAAAGGATTCAATATCATACCTTGTATGCTGAACTTATCATGATTATAACCGACTGCAATAGTGTGAAGTGCCTCACCTCTGCTTAATGTCTCTCCCCATAGATTATGGGAACTTGTATTCATTTCAGCCATTACAATCCATTTTTTATATCTGCCAACAATACTACCCCTGAATCCGAAGTTGGAATGTATATGCGTATAACTATTTCCGTTACTTATATACCTATTAAAAAACGGATTCAACTTTATCATAACGTGTTCTTTCCAAGGGTATATCTGAATAGTTGATTCAAGGTTTAATCTATGAAAACCTTTCTGATTGGCCATAGTCCTGATAAAATAATCATTCTCAAACAACGTCTCTTCCATAATCGGTTTATGCTCATAAACATGTCGCCCGTACATTTCAACACTAATATATTTATTTTTCCAACTTGCAGTGAGACTATTCGATACATATGTTGAACTATGTAAATTCGGATTACCTCTGCGAATCTGATAAATATCAATTTCCTGGGTAACATCACTCAGCTCAGAGAGTGATGGAGAATATCCGGACATATAACTACGATATCTGAAATAAAAGTTTTTGGGAGCATTATATGAGATAGTCAAAGTTGGTCTTAAGATATATTTCTCCTGTGAAAGTTCTCCCTGCTGATGCCATGTCCTCATGCTACCGAGACCAAGTGTATATGTAAATCTGTTTATCTTCTGATTATATTCTGCAAATAGATAACTTTCAGCTGTATTCATACTTACTTTGCTACTGATATTGCCATCATATATATTATTCATATATGCCTGTGTATGCTTGAAACCGGCAGTCATCTTACCCTTACCGAGAGGTCGTTCATATATAGTTTCACCTATAATAGAGTATTTGCTACCATCAGTCTGCGAAATAATTACAGGTACATTCTCCTCACCGCCAATCTCAATCATAGAATAGCTTCTATGACTACTACTATTAATATATGTTCCAACAATGTCGAAATACAGATGTTGATCGTTCTTCAAATTTAATTGATAATATAAATCCAATGATGGAATATATGAATGCTGTTGAAGTTTGTCAGAAATGTTGTATGTTTTATCGCCTTGATAGAGAACACTATTCCTATCGGTCACGGCATTCGGCTTATCATCATAGTTATTTCTTAGGGCGACATTAAACACGCTACGCTCACCAGTCCTATTATAATTGAGAGCAAAGCTCATATAGTCAAACTTTACTTTTGTAGGCTCCCCAAGTTCAATATTATGAATGGTATAGTCTGGATAAATGAAATCCTCATAGTTCTCTCTGGTCCATTCCAAATCACGTCGTTGCCATGAAGCAACTGCACTTATGGCTGACTTCTTCCAGTTGTACTTTGCCGAAAAATTGTACTGGCCATATCCGAGATGTGTAATACCATTTGTAAGGTTTCCTGCAATGTTTCCACCACTCTCTTTCTTCTTTACTATATAATCAAGCACAGCTGCAACGCCTCCATATTTTAGCCCAGGATTATCATGATATTCTATTCGGACAACATCTGTAGGACTAATTGCACTGATTTCTTCCTTCGTTGCTTCAATTCCATTGATACGCAACTGTACATCATCACCCAATGTTGTTTTGATTGTATTATCCAATGGATTTATTGAGATTCGGGATATGGGAATTTGCTGTAAGAGATTTATTCCATTAGTGGCTGCTCGCTTTTGTTCCTGAGTAGGCAGTATCATCTGTCTGTCCTGCCTTTTAACTACAGCATCTCCACTTACTATGACTTCTTCTAAAGATACAGTAGTAATGGTCAGCCTGATATCGCCCATATCCAAATCCCGATCAAGATTGGTAATCTCGATTCGCTCCTCATTATACCCGAGATACTGAAAGGACATAGTATAACTACCATTATTGATATTCTTAAGAGTGAAATTGCCATTGACATCTGCTGTTGTGCCTGTTATGATATTGCCTTTACTATCAAAGATAGTAGCAGTTGCACCTATAAGGGGAATACCTTTTTCATCATCTGTGATTCTTCCAGAAATAGTATTCCCCGCATATGCTGAGATCTGTATTAATACAATCCCGATAATTAATAGTAAAATCTTTCTCATATAAAATATTTTTTTTAATGTTATTTTCTACTGCAAAACTACCTCAAAAGGCGTTTATGGTTGATTTATATCACAGACTTTATTAGCTGCAACCAGATTTCATACAACATTGATTATGAACTATTTACAATAATACAAAGTATAAAAAGTTTATATTGGAGTAATTGCAGCTTTATATTAAGTTATATCTAAGGTATTGATATTGCGAAAATTGAGTAATTTTGCTGGAAAATATAAACTATTGCATTCAGATGAGTCTTAAGATAAAGTTTTTTATTATGTTATTATGTTCATTGGTTGCATCTTGTTCTGCGTATAACTATGACAGACAAAAGGCCGATGAAACCATAAGGTTGGCTATGCAACACGAGACAGAAGGAGCATCGCTAAGTGAGGATACTGGTATTGTAGAGGCATTACAATTCTATATATCAGAAGAACCGACAGATACCGTAACAATAATGACTGCAACGAGACTTGTTGCAAGCCATTATTGGTGGGCAGGAGAAAAGGCTAAGGCTTATGAAATATTGGAACATTGTATTGAAGAGTATCCCAAAGATGATAAAAGTAGATATATGCTACTTAACTTTCTCGTATTAGATGGTGACTATAAGAAGATGGAGCACTATCTATTACAACGAATGAGTGGCAATGATTCTCTTCATTCATTCAGAGACTTACACGAACTTGCTATAGTAAAATTTTACAATGACGATGCAGAAGGAGCCATAGCCTGTTATGAGAAGGCATTTAACCTTGTTAAAGATGCAAAGGATTCCATACTTATGTGGAAACTTTCATTGCCTGCTTATGCGGATATTCTTAGCTCTGCTGGAAACCAAAGAAAAGCCATTGAGATTCGCAAAAAGGTACTTGAGCACTACACAGGAAATAATCCGACTGAGGAAGCTTTATCATATGTTTCATTAGCGTGGTATAGCTTGCAGCTTAAAGATTTCAAGACGGCACACAATTATGTTGAATTAGCCCAAGCAACAAAGGACGAAGCATTTAACAACAACTTGTCGAAATCCAGTTATCTTCAATTAGTGAAACTGATTCTGGATTATGCTGAAAAATCCAATGTTGATATGAAGGAATGGGCACTCTTTATCAATAGTCTTGGCGACAAAGCAATGGTTGCTCAGAAGATTACTGATGCCAAGCGAGATGCTAATTGGAGACTATCAGAAGAAAATATGCAGATAACAATACAAAGGCAGAAAGAGCAAATACTGTTTTTGTCTTTGACCTTTATCATGCTTCTTGCCGTAACAGGTTTGTTGTTATGGCTTCGTAACAGGAAACATAAACTGGTGGAGAAGGAAGAAGAGATAGATACACTACGAAAACTTTTATTAGAATCTTCTAATGCAGTTGATGATAATAAAGACGACCGTTTCTTCAAGAAGATATTGCTACAACAACTGGGTATAATCAGACTGGCTACATCTAACCCGACCTCAGCCAATCTGGACTTATTAAAACGGATTAAAGAAATTACCAGCCAAGAGGTAGATGTGGACTCTCTATTGAACTGGAATGACCTTTATCAGACCATTGACTATATCTATGATGAATTCTACACTTCTTTAGTTAAGAAGTATGGAACGATACTTAATGAAAAAGAAATTCAGTTGTGTTGTCTTCTTAAGGCAAACTTCTCCACCAAAGAGATAAGTGTTGTGACGCAGCAATCTGTTCGCACAGTATATCAGCGCAAGAGCACCATACGACAAACACTTAAAATGTCAGAAGCTGAGGATATAGCAACTTTCTTAAGCATTTTCTAATAATCCAATAAGCCCGATATGGTTGACAAGCTATTTGTATTTAGTATTAAAAAATGGTTTTATACATAACATTTATGATACTATCTATCAAATAATGTAACGATTCTGATATATAAATAGATAAAATGAATAATAGTAAGTCTATGCTAATATATGAGAAATTATACTTTCTCCATTTGAATGTGGATATGGGAAATAACATAAGACCAACAATAATATAATTAATATGACTATAATTGTAATTATCCCACATCGTTCTAAAGACGAAGGGATTGGTCCTATTGCTTGTTGCACTTTTTTCGAATGAGTTTCTTTGACATAATTTCTTGATTCCATATTAACAACCTAATTCTAATTGATTTTTTATTAAATTATAATATACACCTTTCTGACTGATAAGAGAATCATGATTTCCTGTTTCTACAATTTTACCGTCATCCATAACTATTATTTGGTCTGCGTTTTTTACTGTTGAAAGACGGTGAGCTACAACAACAACAGTTCGTCCATCATAGAATTGCTCAAGTTTTTCCACAATACTACGCTCATTATTGGCATCTAATGCATTAGTGGCTTCATCTAGAAATATAAAATCAGGATCTTTATAAACTGCTCTGGCAATAAGTATTCTTTGTTTTTGACCTTGACTAAGGCCAACTCCATCACAGCCAATTATCGTATTGTATTTCAATGGCAGCTCCATAATATACTCATGAATATTGGCTATTCGTGCAGCATGTTCCATTTTTTCGACATCTATTTCACCATCGTCTACAGCTATATTACGAGCAATAGATTCAGAGAATATCACACCATCTTGCATTACAACACCACACTGTGTCCTCCACCATTTCATATTGTATTCATGAATGTTTTTACCAGCGATTATTATTGTACCTGACATAACGGGATAATAGCCCAATAATAACTTAATTAATGTTGTTTTACCACTACCAGATGCTCCAACTATCGCTGTAGTTTTTCCTGCAGGAATTTGGAGTGAAATATTAGATAAAGTATAATTGGGATGATGTGGATTATATTTAAAATCCACGGATTTCATTTCTATGTTTTTTGTGGATGAAATCATACAAAGTTGATTCGTCTCTGTATCTTCATTTTTAACTTCATGAATCTCATTAATTCTTTCCAAGGAGATTTTTACATCTTGCAGTGAATATATAAATTTCATTAATTGCTCTATTGGACTATTTAGTTGACCAACAATATATTGGATTGCTAACATAACACCTAATGTTATTGAGTTATCAATTACAGATGTTGCAGCACATACCGTTATGAGAATATTTTTAACTTCATTTATAAATATGCTTCCTGCCTCTTGATATTGTTGTAATTTTAATGATTTCATTTGAACTAAAAACAAGTCTGCTTGGACATCCTCCCAATCCCAACGACGACGGCGTTCGCAATTCTGTAATTTAATTTCTTGCATGGTTGTTATAAATTGATATGTTTTAGAATTACTTTTTGCTAATTGTTCAAATAACTCATAATCTACAACCTTTCTTCTATTCAAGAATGCAACAACCCATATACTATATATAAGTCCACCCACCATAAATATTAGGAAAATCATTTTATTGTATATAAAAAGAACTATTCCCAATACAATAAAACTCAAAATGGAAAATGCCACATTTAGTGTCTGAGATGTTAGAAATGCTTGCACTCTAGAATGATCATCCATACGTTGCATCAGATCTCCCATAAGTTTAGTGTCAAAAAACGACATTGGAAGTTTTAGTAATTTAATAAAGAAATCACTGACCAACGAAATGTTAATTCTCATTGATATATGAAGTAAAAGCCATCTCCGAATGAAATCCATTATAGCACGACCTAAAACAATCATTAATTCTCCTAACAATACCAACCATATAAAATTGACATCTTCATATTTAATACCAATATCAACTATCGATTGTGTTAAAAATGGCATTATAAGTTGAAGTATACAGCCAAGAATTAAACCTCCAATAATTTGGGCAAAATATCTCTTATATTGTTTTATATAGCTAAATAAAAAAATAAAAGATCTAGATTCTCCACATTGATCGACATTCAACTGATTAAAATTATCAGCTGGTTTTAAAAACATTACTATCCCTTTATGCTTATTTTCAATATCAGTTATACCCCAATGTGAAATAAACTCCTCTTTAGTATATTTTATCAAACCTTTACCTGGATCAGCTATATAAAAGATATTTCCATTTTTGATTTTATATAATACCACAAAATGATTCTGGTTCCAATGTAATATACATGGCAGAAATCCATTAACCAAATCGTCCACAGAAATTTTACCACAATGAGGAATCAATCCTAATTTTTTAGCGGCATCACTTATACCTAACATTGATACACCCTCTGTCGTAGCAAAACAGTAATTTGATATGTAAGATGCAGAATATGACTTTCCCCAATATTTACATATCATCTGTAAGCAAGCAATACCACATTGCATACTATCATGTTGATGTACAAAAAAGAACTTCATGATTAAAGCTTTTTCATTTACGATTCATGCTTATTATATATTAAAAGGAGATTGTGAACTATAAATTAAATTTGCTCTTTAACTTTTGTGCAAATAAAACCCATAATTTTCTATCAATTTTTAATCTATATAATATATATAAAATTTCTTCTATACACAACTGAGTTAATTGACATACATCCACATTCGGTTCATTATTTAAATGTGTATTATCTTTGGAATAAAATTTCTGAACAACACATCCTCCGCATATGTTACTACACCAACAACTTTTGCAAATATGATTATCCTTAAAATCTTTAACATGACAATTAATATCACTAATCGCATTTATGTTATAAATGCTACTTATAACATTGTTGTCATTATTAATTAGCATTTGGCATCCCCAAATACCACCATCGGTCGTTAATGTAATTCTATCGTTAAAGATGCCGCAGAATTTATTAGATGTTTTATAAATCATGCTCAATGCAACTTGCCAAAAATCTGAAGGAAGACAGTTAAAGTCTGTTTGTCTAATTTCATCATCAGTTACTTCCTTGAGAGATTTGTATATTGCCTCTTTTTGTAGTTTATCCTCATCTACGACAACACCATTAATACCAAATGTTGAATACAATGATGCCTGTACATCAGAACGAGTTATTCCCATTTTTATATGATCAGTCGTGTATGTTGCTTCATACTCCAACTTAACTGATGAACATTCTTTACATTGGTTTATAAACTGTGCTATTCTTTTATAAGTTCCACAACCATTTTTAAACACTCTGTTTTTATCATTAATTAATTGATTGCCATCGATACTAACAGTTATATGTGAAATGTGACTCTTAATTAAGTTTAATATACCATCATTATACAATGTTCCATTTGTCACTATTGAAAAGAAAGGGACTTTGAAAAAATTCGTTGTCGCGGCTTCATTAAATAATTCGCATATGTATTCTATAATCTTATAATTAAGAAGAGGTTCCCCACCAAAAAACATAACACAATCTATTTGACTGAAATTATTAACACAGAAATCTACGATATCTTTAGCGGTCTTTTTATTCATAAGGACTCGCTGTTTTCCATAATTTCCTCCATGTGCATAACAATATTTACAGCGTAGATTACAATCATTAGAAACACAGATAGTTATACGGTGCATAACTCGTTTATCATCTTTAGATTTAATTACAATGCGCGAATCTGAAGTATGTTTAAAAGTTTGAATAGATAAATGTTGCAACTCTTCGTTACTGAGACCATCACCTATAAATAAATCCATAGTTTTGACATCATATACGATGATATGGTTATCGCGATTAATTATATGTAACCTTTGCTTTTCCATAAATTATAATTATTTAAAAGAGTTGACTGTTGATACAATATGTATCAACAGCAACTCCTTCTATAAACAGATATAGATGTTAGCACCAACAAAGTAAGCCACCAGCATGTCCACTATCCTGAAGTTCCTCTTCCTTATCCTTAGTAGTGTTTTCGTTATTACCACCAAGCACCTCTACAAGTTCAACCATACTTATAGGTTCCAAGCCTACGTAATTGTCGTTCTGAACACTAAGCGCAGTGTTTTTGTTAGTTAATTTTTTCATTTTTATTAAATTTATAAATAAGTTGCCTACTCTAAACGCTTTTCGGCTTCCGCTCCTTTAAACAGTGTGGTCTGTACTTATGTGATTATATCGATATAAATATGTAAGTCTTCACAATAGCTAAACTTTGATGTTAAGTTTAACCGACTTATTCATTTCTTTGATGTTACAAATGTAGATGAATACATTCTCACCATTTAAACACAAAAGTGTATTTCATGACAAACTAAAAGAAAATACACACAAAAGTGTATTTTATGAAACTTGACACAGATTATTATAATGCTTATAAAACAATAAAAGGCCATTTTTACTAGAGTATACCGGTATAGTCTCCGAAGCAAGATAATTTACCGAGTGTCCCATTTGAACAGTTTTTATACCAAGAGCATTCATCACCTTAAGTAATTTACTATCAGTTTCTGCTATCATATAACTTTTAGTATCGCAAATAACAGGATATACCGCATATACCATAAGTTGCTTAAACAAAGTAATAGTTGGAATTCCGGCAAAAGAATCTATTGCAAAACGGCCTATATGCCAATAACTATAATCACTTTCCGCATGTATGGCCTCCAATGGATTAATACCAAAAATCTTTTGTATCGGAAGGATTTTCTTTCTGTCCCATTTAAAAACTCTAATTGAGCCCACAATTTTACTTGTATTATCGCGTACAACAAATATCGTAGAACTATCAATATATTGAAGTTCCTCTTGATAGACAGAATTAATTTCATCCTTGATACACTCATAAGGACGCTTACCCACATGATGTTTATAATTTTCCTTTACTACAAATTCAGCCAATTCTTGAAGGCATTTTCTTTCTGTTAATTGCCAAATATTATATAGCCCATTTGCATAAACCAATTTTTCCATATCTATTTATTTTTTCTGATGTAAATATAGAAGCAAATAGACTTTTTCATTTGACACAAAAGTGTATTCCAAATAATAATTCTATTATTTTTACACTTTTGTGTGTTAAAAAATAGCATATTGAAAAATAATATAGTATTTTACAGAAAAATTTCAAGAATACAATATGGCAACAAATATAGGAGACTTTTTTATAGTGTCTAATTCCGTATATAATATTACAGATGAAGACTATCAGAAAATAAACATTCTCGTTAATGCAGCCAAGGCATTTGCAAGAAGTACACACCAATGTGTATATATTATAGATTATTTTAAACAAAACTTCTTGTACGTATCAGAGAACTTGGCTTATTGGTGCGGACAGACCTCTGATAAGATTAAAGATTTCGGTTACAAGTTCTACTTAGATTATGTACCTGAAAAAGAACAGCAAATGCTATTGGAAATTAATAAAAAAGGATTCGACCTATTTAATGAAATACCTATAGGGGAACGTCTTGATTACACCATATCATATGATTTCCATATAATCCAAGGTAAAAAACACAGATTAGTCAACCATCATATTACCCCTATGGTATTGACTAAAGACGGGCGTATATGGCTAGCATTATGTACTATATCCATGTCAGCAAGAAACACTCCCGGTCACATCATAATGAAAAGATCTAACGCCCAATCATATTATGAATACTCATTAGAGATACATAAATGGATAAAAAAAGAAGGTATAACACTGAGCGAAACAGAACGAGATGTACTAATTCTTTCTGCTCAAGGTTATACCATGAATGACATAGCCGACAAATTATGCAAGTCAATAGACACCATTAAAGCGTGCAAAAGGGCATTATTCTCAAAAATGGATGTCAAGAACATTGCAGAAGCATTATCATACGCAACCAATTATAGATTGTTATAAAGGATTGTTTTCACATATCAGGGAAGAAAAGTAAAATTTAGGAAAAAATTTGACTTCTCTACCGGTTAGCAAATTAAACATGGCATTCACACAGTGTCCTGCAACAATCCATGAGGCTACCGGTAATTGCGGAGGTGGTAATATACCTACTTCCGCACGATATTCATCTATTACTTTTTCCAACCAAGAAATTGGCATATTCCAAAAAGTTCCATATCTAGATACATATTCAGCCATTTTCAGTTCAAAGCCATTCGGATTTTGAGAAATTTCAGAAAGCTGATAACCTTTCGGCTTGACAATAGTGAGGAATCCGGCCCACCCGAAATTGTACGGATGAAGAACAGGAATCATCTTTTCAGAACAAATGCGATCAAATTCAAAAGGGATTCTGTCTTTAAAATCCAGAGCATTAATAGCTATATGATGTCCAGAAATAATATTCTCTACATTCTCTTTATCTATAAAAGTATTAATATATTTTATTTCTGCATCTGGGTTAATCTTCAACAATCGCTTACAAAGTGTTTCTGCCTTATATTTGCCTATATCAGCTTTGACATAATTCTGTCTGTTAAGGTTACTCATTTCTACTTTATCACCATCAACAATAGTCATATTTTCAAAACCAAACCGCAATGCACACTCTGCGATGATACTACCTATCCCTGCACCACCTAATAAAATATGAGCGCATCTGATTTTCTCCTGTTCTTCGTCACTGACATAAATACGATTCCTGCTATATCTTTCCATAATAAATATATTTATTAAACAAAGTTACAGAAGTACTTTCAATTTGGCTTGACACAAAAGTGTATTTTTCCGAAAAAGTAAAAAGTTGTTATATAGATTTCACAAAAACAATTCAAAATGCAAATTATTAATTCACATAAAAAACTATAATATAAAAAGCAATCTGTATTCTTCTTTTCTTCTCCTTTCTATTGACGGAATTTTCTTTCCCTTATAATGGCAGTACCGTATGAAGTCCGCATAAATGTCCCGGTTACCGGCTTCCAGTTTCCTTATCAACGTGCTTTTGGGCATCCTGCCATAACCGAGCAACTTATATGGTCCCACCTGGTATGCAAGACATGCAACCAAAAGCGAATCCTTTCCCAGATGACGGAACAATGCACACATTTCCTTCAGGTCTTTTCTCAGAATACTGTCTCCCTCACTTTCTGTCAGCCTGGTGGGAAACTTTTCCCCTTTTCTGATACGGTGACCGTATGCAACATACGGATGATGTTCCGGACCATGCCATCCTTCATATTTCTTGATACACCTGACAGCCGTTTCCCAACGTGAGTCTTCCATATTCTCCTGTGCACGCAGGGAAGTTACCGTCATAGCCAGTACCACCAATGGCAGTACTGACCTTAGAGACCTTACGGTTATTATAGGACACCTCCTTCCTGAACTGACACTGAATCTTCCGTAGCATCTGTCTCTTCATCGCCCGCATTGTTGAAATCAAATTCCATTTCCGTCATGTTTCCCCAGTTGTCTTCAACAACGACAATGAAGTTCTGCGCCTCGTCACATAGTGAAGTATAATACAGCCTGAACTTCCGGTTCTCCAGCAGATAACGGTCATTCGGCCTGAATTCAAGACCGTTGTCCAGTTTCAGGGAACCTTCCCCGTCATACTGGAAATAACGGATCGTATAGACTGTACCGTCAAAATCGCCCTCACTTTTGAGTTCACATCGTATTTCCGCCGTCTCATTCCTGTTCAGTTCCTTGGGAACAGGCATTGTTTCCACGGTAAACGGATAACTCTGCTGGATTTCCAGCTCGGATTCGCACGAGGTCAGTACAAGACTGACCAGACCTATGCAGAACATGGCAATCTTGCCTGCCAGCCCAAATCCTTTTCTTATATTCTTTTCTGTCTTCATTTGTTTTCCTTTGTTTTTGTCAGATATTCATTCAAGTCCTTAAATCCATCATACAGACCGGAACAGTCCATAACCTTATTCCCGAAATATATGTTCAAAGTCTCCAGTGCGGTAATCCCGGCCCGGTCACGGTCAAGAAAGCACCGGATTCTGCCGTAACCCTCCAAAACGGCATACGACCGTTCCAGATTGGACACAGAGTTCAGCACCAGGCAGTCCTCGTCCTTCACAATCCGCAATACCAATGCCGAAAGGAAATCCACAAATCCTTCAAACACACAGCACGTATCCTGTTTCTTTCCGGACAGGGACACACAGGAAATGTCCTTGGGAGAGATGCATCCCTTGAACATCGGGTTACGGAGTTCATAACCGCCGCTCCGGTTCATGAAGCCTATGGCAAAATACCGTTTGCCCCGTATTCCGTATGCCACTTCCTTGCAGAATCTCCCGGCTATGGCCGGATCAATGCCTCTCTCTTTCAGGTAACCTTTCAATGCCTCATGACTCAGTTCCGTCACTTTCACGTCCTCGAATCCGGAAACGCGGGGTATCTTCTTACGTTCCTGTAAAGGCCGGAGGGGAAGGATGCCGGATTTCCCTGAAAGGAACTCCAGCTGTTCCATGAAACCGGTGCTTCCGGTCAGTTCTCCGGCAAGATGGAAGATGTCACCTCCCTTTCCGAGGCCAAAATCAAACCAGACATTCCGCTGCGTATCCACCTTGAAGGATGCGGTTCTCTCATTTCTGAAAGGGGATCTGAACCAGACATCATTTCCTTTACGGGATACAGGCATATGCCCCAGATCTTCAAGAAAACCGACAAGAGAAATCCGTCTAATCTGTTCCAGTTCCATAACCCGCTAATTTATCATAAAACGAATGCCGATTCCATATTGGGTATGGCAATGTCCGAGACTTCCGCCCCACAGGAAACGCTCACGCAAGGAAGCCGTCAATGCCACACGGTCGGCAAGGAACAGTTCCATCTCCAGCGTCAGGGCACAGCCGTACACAAAGGCATCGCCGTTTTTCAGAGTGGCCCCGTCATAGAGTTTTTTATCGGACCAGTTTACCGTCTCATATCCGACCAGTGCCGATCCTCCCAGATTGAGGAAGAACACTTTTCCCGCATCGGAAAGGAAATTCAGGTAATATCCGCCTTCTGCCGTAAACTGCGCCGAAGGGATGGTCACATGACGGTAACCGTGTTTCATATGTAGGTATTCCGCTCCATATACCCATTTGTTCCCGCCTTTGGCATAACTTGAAAGTATCATTCCCATATAGTATCCGTTATCGGAAGCCATACCTCCACGCATTTCCACACCCTGCATCCTTGGCAGAATCCGCTGGGCGTCTGCCTGCCCTACGGAAAGGACAAGCAGCAATGCCAGCATATACAATACTTTTGTTCTCATCGTACCTTCAGTTCGTTGATGGTTTCCGCACGCACAAGGTCTTCGTTGACCACCTCAAAACTCTGGTGACGGCCGCCCTGTTTCTCATACATCTCCACAACCAGTTTCTTGTCGTCCGGTATCGTAAACTTGGGAAGGGCAAATACCGTGCATTCCGAATCCCTGCCGTTTACACGTGTCACATAATTATAGGCACGCAGCGGATAAATCACCTGCTCCTGCATGGCCGTACGCTTCATCACCTTTTTGTCCACCACCTTGAACATAATGAAATCCACGTCAAAGGGCACATTCGAGGAGTTCTTTACCTGGGTATGGAAATAAAGCAGGTCATTATGGGTGTACAGCCCTTTGAGCAGATACTGGATACCGAAACGCTTGCAGCCGATATGACGGATACGGCGCTTGTCATTCTCATACACGGATTTCATGATAAGACGTACCAGACGGGGTGACTCGTTATCCAGCTCGGTCAGATAGATTTCCATGGCATTGTTGGGACGGTTCACCGATTCTCCGTCATGGATGAAATCACACATCTCCACATTCAGCAGTAACGGTTCATCGGCATACTTCACGTTGAAGGTATAGAAGTTCCCGTCTTCGGTTATTACAGACATATTGGTCTCCTCCCTGAAATTGCGTGTCGTGGCCTTTACTCGGATTACATTCTCGGCACCGTCGGCCTTGCCGGCTATCAGGTTTGTAGAACCGAGATCCACATACTTGACCGGAGCAGGGAAAATGACATGGACAGTCTTGTCATACGTTATTTCCAGTCCGTGCGGCGGAATCATCTGGCTGAAACCGATCTTGCGGGTCAGCCCCTCATAATAATCACCGCTACTCTGCTGCGCCCAGGCAGCCGATACGCCCAGTAAAAGGGCAAACATCATCAGAATCTTCTTCATGTGCTTTTGTTTAATGGTTGTCTTTTCTTTCATAGTTTCCTGTATTTCATTTCTCCGGTGAATGGAGCAGTACCCGGTGTCCGGCCTTCAAAGTAATCTTTACCGTACGCATCCGTTTGGATATGTACTGGGAAACGCCCTGTATTACACCTTTTCCCAGATCGGAGGCAATCTGCGCCCCGGCATCGGTGGAAATGTTGATGCTGCTGTTCATCGAGGTTCCCATGTTGGCGGCAATCTCCCTGGCAGCGTCATATTCCAGTGAACCCGGCACCAGGATTCCCTGCTGTCCGTCCAGATCATAGACTTCCAGCTCCACAGGCAGGATAGTTCCCTTGTATTCCACGGCATTGACCATGATTTCCAGCCGTTCACCCTGTATGCGTGTGCCACCTACCAGTACGGTCCCTTTCGGTATGAAACGTCCGGCAACAGACATGGGCTCGGTAAGCCGCAGGCGCAAGGCCTGTCCGTCGGATACGGTCTGCGTACCGTGTACACAGGCAGCAATGGTATTGCCTTCCGTTACTGTCTTCCGGCCGACAGCCGTATTGAAACCGGCATTGCGTTCTCCCGAAAAGGCGGATATGAACTCTTCGTCGCTCATAGGTCTGGAAAGCGAGGATACCACCTCATTGTGAACCTGTTTCACCGGTATGGCTTTTTTGTCCTCCGCTTTTCTGACGGGAGAAGGAGTCTCCACTGCCTGACGGTTATTGTATTTGGCAGCCAGTTCGTAGGATTTTTCCATCAGGGCCATCTTTTCCTCCATGCCTGACAGTGGTTCCTGTTTCTGCTGCTGTTGCTGCATACGCTCCAGTTCCTCAATCCTTTCCAGAAGCCTTTCCTTTTCCGGATCGGTCCGCGGTTCATAGATGCTTCCCAGCGTACGGTTCATCTCACGGTAGGCTCCGGCCGAGGAACTGACCGGTCCGGCATTGCCTTTTTCTGTTTCCGTTTCCGTGTTTGTTTGCCTCTCCGGTGGAATGTTATCGGGAAGACGGACACTGTCTTTCCGTTCCTCTTTGGCAAACATGGACTCCGCAGCTTCAAAGAATGTCTTCCTTTTCCTGCTTTCCTGTTCCATCAGAGCCTTTTCATAGGCATCCTTCTTGTTTCCTTCCAGGCGGCTGTTCTCGGGAGAAGGGATTTCCGTATTGAATCCCTGTCCTTTATCCTGCCGCTCCCGTTCCTGCCCGGAAGGTGAGAATATCAGATAGAAACTTCCCAGACACAGCAGGAACATCAGAGGATACACAACAAATCCGGCGCGTTTGCGTTTCTGTTCCTCACTCAGCGGCTTCCTGTCCTTTGAGGACCGGAGCCTGAACGGTTTCATCAGCCGTTCCATTACTTTCTTGACTTTTTCTTTCTCCATTTCTTACAATAGATTGAATGAACTCCATACGGAGTGAATCCTTTTCCATAAATTCCATTCCGGACTCCTGGTTCTTACTGCCTATAAACGGTCTGCATGCCGTATAGACACATGCGGCGGCAAACGGGACAAACAGTATCCAGAGAACGGCCTTGCGCTGTTTAACGGTAAGTCTGTGGCAGAACCTCCTGAGTTGAAGGTCCGCCTGTCTCGTCAGGTTCCTTTTCATCGCTCTACGCTCCTTATGTCCTTGTTTTCCAGTATGGTCAGATGTTCGATGATAAAGCCGTTGGGGTTGTCATCGGAACGGGACGTATTCTGAAGCTGGCAGTCAGTCACCAGCGAACGTTCCGTCACATTACTCTCACGGATAATCATCTGGCGGGCATACGTCCTGGCCCTGTAGGGGTATCCGGAAAAGTCGCAGACCACGCTGTCCACCCGTACCACCTGATTAATATTACCGGAAATGAGACGGTTATAATATCCTTTCTCGGCAAAATCCACATAGTAATGATAGGCGCTTTTGTCCGCCAGCTGCAAGGCACGGTTGATATTGTGCTCAATGGCATCCTTCTGTGGCGACAGCCCGAAAAAGAGCTCATGGAACCTTCTTACATGCTCCCTGGCTTCAGCCGGACGGTTCTGTGAAAGATCCTGCGAAAGGGCAAGCATCAGTGACTTGCCGCCATCGAGTACATAAATTTTCTCACGCTGTTTCTCCGCAAAGCGGTATGAGTTCCACAGGGCAAAGACGGTCACAAGCGTGCAGCATCCGACAAAGACCGCAAGCATCAGGCGTATCCGTCTGAAACTGCTTTCAATATTGGTCAGTGATTTGAATTCCATCTGTTTTTATGATTTTTATGTTCCTGTTCTGTTTATTTTCCACGCAGACGCCCTCCGATATTTCCCAATCCGGAACCTGCGGCACCGGCTGCAAATCCTCCAGCCTTGGTCGCGGTACGGTTGATGTTTCGGTTGTAGTTTCCGGCACCGCCTGCCTGCACAATCCATCCGGCCACGGTCGGCACGGTAAAATATCCGATGATACCTATCAGCATGAAGATTACATATACCGAATTGGAGTTGTCCAGCGAATAGTTCGGATTGTTCTGGAGCTCCAGGATGTCGTTCTGCAGCATAAGTACCTGAATCTTGGCCAGCATACAGCTGAAAAGGTCACTCACGGGAAGCCACAGATAGACGGAAATGTAACGTGTGAACCACTGGCTGAGCGTGGACTGGAAACCGTCCCACACACTGAAGGCAAAAGCAATGGGACCAAGGATGGACAATACAACCAGAAAAAAGGTCCTTACCGTATCTATAAGCAGGGATGCCGCGGCAAAAAGCAGTTCCAGCAGACTGCGGAAGGCGTCCCGGATATTCTTTTCCAGATTGTACATGCCCACTTCCATATACATGCCCATGCGGGTTGCCATGGCATCGGGCGACCATCCGAGCTCGTCCAACTGACGGTCAAACTCCTCATCGCTGACCAGATAGGCCGTTTCCGGATTGCGGAGCATGGCTTCACGTTCCAGCCTGTCCTTCTGCTCACGGTACTGCTGCATGTCCATCGTCTGCCCCTCAAGCATCTTGTGGGTTCCCTGCACAATCGGACTCAGCACCGTATTCATCGTTCCGAGTACCAGGGTCGGGAAAAGCATGATGCAGATGCCTATCGCAAACGGACGCAGAAGCGGATACACATCTATCGGTTCGGCACGGGCAAGCGACTGCCAGACACGGACGGCCACATAGAACAGGGCACCGAGTCCGGCAAGTCCCTTGGCTACATCCAGCATATCCTCACAAAGGGGCATCATTTCATTGTAAAGGCTCTCCAGAATGGTATGGAGATTCGAGAAATCCACGGATAACAATACCATAGGCTACCAGTATTTGGAGGTGTCATTGCCATAGAGCTTCAGGACACGGTCAAGGTCATTCTTCTTGCGGGCACGCAGAAAACTCACGGCTATATTCCTGTTCGTATAGTAATTCACGAGATTGCGGTAACGGCGCATACTGGCATAACAGTCATCCACCACGTCCATACGGTCCTTGTCGGTCATGGAAAGGGTGCTGACGTTGATTACCTGCTTGAGGTCCTGCAACACCCCGTTGCTCTCTTCCAGAAGTTTGGTATAACCGAAAGCGATGGCATCCAGTTCTTCGGGAGAAAAGTTCTCGTCACCCAGCATCTTCTGGAAATTGGTCACGTAGATTTCCGACACGTCACCGACCATCAGGATAATCTCACTGACCTTACGGGCATCCTTCACCAGATTGTTGACGGACTTCAGGGCATCATAGTATTTCTTGTACTGCTGGTATATCTTCACCGTCTCCGCAAAATTCTGGGCGGTATTTGTCGCAGTTGAAGAGGTATGCACGATATTGTCCGACATGTTGATGATACTCTGGGCAAGGTTCCCCGGATCGGTCACCACCCACTGTGCCCGTATCTGTCCGGCAAGAAAAAAGGTTCCTGCACAAAGCAGCAGCAGTCTTTTCCTCATGGACGTACCTCCTTCCTTACATAGTCACCGTTCGGAGAAAAGGTCAATACGTCAGCCGCCTCATTGTAGGCGATGTCTATGCGGTAGCCGGTATTGATGAACAGGTTACCGTTTTCTTCCACCAGCAGATAGGTTTCCGGCTTCAGCTTCCGTGTCTTTCCGCTGCGGGCGAAGACCGTCACCTTGTAGGCTTCCCCTTCCTTATATATAAGGACATCGGGCTTGCCTTCCACACTGCTCCATGAACCGCACAGGCGGTCACAGTCCTTGAACCTGCTTTCACTACAGCTCTGCAGCAGCAGTGATGCCGCCCCGATCAGGCAGGCGGCCAGTCTGTACAACTGTCTGTTTTTCATGTCTTGTCTTTTTAATGATGTTGTTCTTGTTTTACTGAATCTCTCAAAGTCCCATCTTGCGTCTTTTTGGCTTCGGGCTGACTGGGATGTGGACTTTTCTATATGACTTGTGTTCTTTTTCCTTGGTGTTATCATCAACTGCCGTCTTACGACCTGTCAGTCTGTCAAGTCTTGCATTAAGTTCTTTACATGCCTTCCTAGCCTGTTCCTTTTTGACTGCATCAGAGGAATATCGGTCAATGCCATATCTGACAAGGAAATCCCTGAATACAAAGAGATTGTCAATATTCTTGGGATCTGCAGCTATACTCTCCAGTTTTTTAAAGTCCCTGTATAATCTGTCAATATAAGGAGCAGGAGGACGGGGGCATAATCTCTCAAAAATATTCTCAACGGTATGTTTCAGTTGTGTATCAAGCTCTACAATATCAGGAACCTCACATTCCAGCCTTTTCAACCTGTATTCGGCAGGCTCCAGCCTTTCAAGCTGATGATACAACTCATAGTCTTCTGAAAATCCGTAATATTCACGGATCTCCTTCGGTATGTCCCATCCGTTCATCAGGGACCAGTAGAGACATTCAATGGTCTCCTTACGCTTTCTTTCATCCGATTCAAAACTGTCATTCATAACCGCATGCTTTACCGTTTGACATTTTCCTTTCCCTTCTCATTTCCGCAATGCGTTTCACGGCCAGTTCCAGATTTCCGCCCAGTTCCTTGGCCAGTTTCTGCAATTCCAGCTTTTCCGACTCTTCCGTGGTATATACGGCATATTCCTCATCGCTGACTTCCGTGGCATACACGGCCGAGTGGGTACCGCCAAGACCGATCCAGACCTCACGGTAGAAACGTCCGGGATGGTTGGCCTGATTGATGGACAGGATCTGTCCGCGTTCCTTGTCGGTCAGTCCGAGAAGCCGCTGGATATGGTCGAACTTGTTCATGTATTTCCGCTGGTCAAGAAGAATCTTGCAGTCACTGTTGTTGATGATAGCTTCCTTCACGACAGGGGAACTGATGATGTCATCCACTTCCTGGGTGACCACGACAGCCTCCCCGAAATATTTTCTGACGGTCTTAAATAAATACTTTATGTACTCACTCATATTGGCGGACATCAGGGCTTTCCAGCATTCCTCAATAAGTATCATCTTGCGGATGCCTTTCAAACGGCGCATCTTGGCGATGAAGGTTTCCATGATTATCAGCGTGACTACGGGCAGAAGCACCTTGTTTCCGCTGATATTGTCCAGTTCAAATACGATAAAGCGCTTGTTGGTAAGATCCAGTTCCTTGTCCGAATTAAGCAGGAAATCATAATCACCGCCACGGTAGAACGGTTCCAGCACGTTCAGGAAACCGTCGATATCAAAATCCTTCTCACGGACTTTCTTCTCCTCAATCATCCGGCGGTAGTCATCACGCACAAACTCGTAGAATCCGTTGAAATCGGGTCTGAGACCCCTGTTTTCCGTTATCCTGCGGATGTATGCGTTCACCGCTCCAGAAAGTGCCACTTCTTCCGAACGCCTTGGGGCTTCATCCTCACGTTTCCAGAGTGTGAGTATCAGTGTCTTGATGCTTTCACGCTTTTCCACGTCAAATTCCCCGGAATCCGTATAGAACGGATTGAAAGCGATGGGATTGTCCTCCTCATAGGTGATATAGATACCGTCCTCGCCATGTGTCCGGTCATGAATCAGGCTGCAAAGTCCCTGATAGCTGTTTCCGGTATCCACCAGCAGGATATGGGTACCCTGTTCATAATACTGGCGGACAAGATGGTTCGTAAAGAAGGATTTCCCGCTGCCGGAGGGACCGAGTATGAACTTGTTGCGGTTGGTGGTGATTAATCCGTACCAACATTTATTTATTTAATACTGAATATCAGTTAATTATGGTATAAAACACATCAATATTAATATTTTTAAAGCATACAATTTGCATACAAATAGAGTGATTATAAGAAAACAGAAAAGGATATTTGTTGTTAAGGGGTAAATGTGGTAGGAGATGTTTTTATATCTGTTTTCTCTCGTTTTTCAGTGAAAAATAGACATGATACTGGCAAAAAGAGAAAGAAACTCTGTTTTTCTTTTTTCGCCAGCATATATAATTTGCTGTCTAAATAAGTTTAGTTCGTTTTGGATATACAGACAAAGAAACGTACTAAACCTTTGAACTTAAAAATATAACAAACATGTTATGTTACATACTTTTTTGAATATTTAAACAATGTAGTTAAGTACTATCAAGCATATTTCAGGCATTTTTTATACATTTGCACCAATGACAAGTAAATGATGACTGAATTTAATTCATATATGAGCAATATAGACATAGATTTTTTTAAAGAATTGTGTCTAAAACATGGAGAGTTACGACATTATAAAAAGAATGAGTTTATTCTCCATGAAGATGATGTATGTTCTTTCTTCGGGTTTATCTTGTCAGGTGTAGTCAAATACAGTTGTACCAACCGGACAGAAAACAAGCCGTATAATGTCGGTTTTTCCTTTCCAAATGAATTTATAGGCGATTACCCCACTTGCTTATATGGCATGAAATCAGAATTGAATATACAGGCAATAATCCCGTGCGAGATTTACATCTGTTCTTCTGCATTCTTACAGCAAAAATTCGAGGAGAACAAAGAAAGCCAACGGATAGCCCGTATCGCAGCCGAACAGATGTTTTTCCAATCATATTCACGTTATTTGGATTTATTCAGATTCACACCGGAAGAGCGTTACCTCCAACTTTTAAAAAAATGCCCTGCAATCCTTCAAATGGTATCACTAAAAGAAATAGCATCCTACCTTAAAATTACACCCGTACACATGAGCCGAATCAGACGCAAGCAAAGTCTTGACAACAAAAAATAAACATAGGTTTAGAAATTTACATTCATAACAATATTCCAAGAGTATCTTAATCTGCCAAAGGATTCTTCTTTTTATCTTTGTCTTATCTTTGGTTGGTTCAACGAAGAAACAAAATAAAGATTGAATGAGTTAAACAAAAAATAAAAAAGAGAATATGAAAACAAAAGAAATTCTTGGAATACTTATGCTATTCCTCTGTACATTCTGTTTTATAAACTGCGATGATGATAATGAACAGACAAATGAATTAACCCCCGAAGCACTTTATCAGACTTCATGGCGTGGAACAGGGCATTGTGAGGCTTGGACAGTACAAAATATGGGGGTCGGTATGCAATTTGTAGATACTCAGAAAGGGAAAGTAAATTGGGAAGGTTACGATGAAATTGATATTACTTATACAATAGAAGGGAAATATATCACATTTAATAGCAATGCTTTATATTTGGGTGGAGCCCCTTGGATTATCAAAAGCTATACCCAAAAACATATAACCATTATACAGAATGAAATTAGTCCAGATAAAGAGAAAGTAGCTACGATTGAATTAGAGAAAATAGATTAAACTGAATCATAGGAACATTAAGTTGCATAAATGTATGCTACAACAAAACAAAGAGAACCGTGAGATTCGCAAATTGAGCAAAGAAAGGATGAAAGAACATATAAATACCTTGTAAACAAAGGGAAAATGCAGATTCATCTAATATTCCTTTATGTGCTATTATCGGGCTGGTCTATGTGCTGAAATACAAGGAAAAGAGATTCACCTTGTTCTCTTGTATAGGATTGGTTATTGGGATAGGATGAGCAATTTATATGCTACTGATAATAAGGTCAATGTAAATCAAAGTAATATGAAACTGAAATATATATTGAATGCTATAATATTTGTTTTGGCATTATCTTTTTTGTCTATGTGTATATTTAAGACTACAGAGTTAAGTTTGAAATGTATGCAATTTGCTGTATCTATCTCCTGTATAGGAGCAATGTTTTCTACAAAAAGATATAGATACATATTTGCATCTATTGCTTTAATCATTATAGGAATATCTTTTTTACTTTAGATGTCCATAATAACGATAATGATTTGATTGTTGCTAATGTCTTTATAATAGTATCTGTCAAGCATATTTACTTTAGCAAACGCCTCCCCCTCAGGTGCAGTTCCTATTCACTATTAAATCATTGCCTAATCATCATCCAAACAATCCAGCGGA
>ERZ772861.451-NODE-451-length-45974-cov-4.555914_pt1 | contig 45974 bp, 75 predicted proteins | sample MGYA00512135_ERZ772861 | MGnify/ENA primary metagenome ERZ772861 (study PRJEB29015, sample SAMEA2737700) | human gut metagenome | biome: human gut; feature: human-associated habitat; material: faeces | place: China | collected 2012 ...
ATAACGCTGTAGCGCTAGAAGAAAAAACCGGGGTAGACCATCAGACCCTTCGGAACTATCGGAAGGGCAAAACCGAAATGCGGGTAAGCGTCCTGAAAAAGCTGGTGACCACCCTCCACCCCAACCCGGCGGTGATTCTGAAAACCCTGGGGTACTCTGAGAAGGAGATACGGGCGTTTGCAAGGGAATGGCAGTGATTTGAAATCTACGGCAGAATGCCGAAATTGAAAGGAGTTATTTATGGCGAAATATAAGTGTGGGGATAAGGTGCGGATTGTGAGCAAGAACCCAAACGCTATCGGATTCACCGACGCGATGGAAAAATACCTTGGCAAGACCTTAACCGTAATAAATGTGTGGGAAAGACCATATGGACTTTCCACCTACAACTTCAAAGAAGCAACAGTTGGAAATCCTTCGATGGATCTTCCTCGTAAAGTTTCCCATTGGAACTTCGCTGAAAGCTGGATTTCTGGCCTTGCAGAGCCTGAGCGGGAACCCTGCACCGTGGTACTCCGCTTTGACGGGATGATTACCACGGCCACGCTGAAACGTGGAGGACGGGACGTGAAGACCGCAGAAGCCCGGTGCAATCCGGAGGATACCTACAGCAGAGCGGAGGGTGCAAGGGTCGCCGTTGAGCGGCTTTTCGAGAAAAAGCGCAAGGAGGACAAGCCCAAGCGTGAACAGGGCAAGCCCAAGGTTGGAGACAAGTTTGTGGTTGTACAGAAACGCTATCTCCCGCAGCATTGCTTTGCAATAGGGGATATTGTTACGCTGGAAGCAATAAGCACCGTGGATAATCTCTATCGTCTCGGGAAGCAATATCAGTATGTGAATGACCGGGATTTGAAGCCTTACAAGGAGAAATCCAAATGACCCCCAACGAAACAACCCAGCTTCGTACAATGGCGGAGATATTCCGCCGCTTGCGGGAGGAAAACGTCAAGTTGCGGGAATCCTTGGGCATGGAAACGGAGGAACGCAAGGCGTTCGACGATGAGAACGTGGAGCTTTTTGACGTAGTCCACAAAAACCACGACAGGAGGTGAGGATATGGCAAGCAGGAATAAACCCGTGGATGCCCGGTGGGAGCCGGTGCCGAAGAACCGGAAGCCGTTCAACATCAAGGAATGCGTTTTTCATGTTCTCCCCTATGCGGGGCTGAATCTGGTGCTTTTCTGGTGGCAGCAGGCCGATTTGCTGGCAGACACGGCGGCAGTTCCCGCAATGTGGGTGTGCGCTATCCTGATGGGTGCCGGTATCGGACGGTGCATCAGAGGGCGATAAAAAGCCGCCCCCGATGTTACAGCACCGGGGACGGCAAGCGATATAAAAAATCTCTACCATTTACATATATCAAACTGAGGAAGGAAAGTCAATGGACGTTTTTGATAGCATGGAGCCGTGGCGGCAGGCTGAACAGTTGGCGGCGGATGCCGACTCCCGGGAAGCGGTACTCCCGAAGTGTGCCAGGTGCGGATATCCCATCACAGGCAGCAAACTGGTATATATCCCAGCGCATGATGAGTTCTACTGCCTGGATTGCATCGATTCCATGACGGAGTTCAACGAGGAAGCGGAGGTGGAGGAATAATGGAGGACGGAGTCATCATCAGCGAATCGGAACGATTCGAGGATATCTACATTAGGCCGTACAATCGAGTCAATGTTCCGGCTGTCAGTTTCTCGAATGGTAAGAGGCGCGTTGCCTACATTAACGCTCTTGCTACAAAGTTTTGGAACGGCGAAAACACTGTTGGGATAAAAGTAAGCGAGAACTACGTCGTTTTTATTCCGCAAAAAATTGGTAGAACATTAAAAATAAACAAAGTTGGTGGGGGCTTTTATATCAGCACAGGTAGCTTAGGCGGAATTGTTCCCCCCGGGGCAAAATACCGGGCATATCCGTACAAGGGCGGTATCGCTATAAAACGGTTTGAGCCGTTGCAGGAGGATGAAGAATGATACGGAAAATCCCAACCGCGACCATGAGCAAAGAGGAATGGACAGCGCTGCGCTCTACCACCATTGGTGGTTCGGATGCCGCCGCCATTCTGGGTCTGAACCCCTACAAGTCACCGTATGCCCTGTGGGCGGAGAAAACCGGTAAGGTCATCCCGGAGGATATTTCCCAGAAAGAGGCGGTACGCCTTGGCACGGACTTGGAGGAATACGTAGCAAAGCGGTTTACCGAAGCTACCGGGAAAAAGGTGCGCCGGGAGAACTACACCGTATTCCGGGACGATATGCCCTACGCGCACGCCAACTACGACCGGCTGGTCATTGGGGAACGGGCAGGATTAGAGATCAAGACCACCAATGCCCTGCACCTGAGCAAATTCAAGAACGGCGAGTTCCCGGCTACTTACTACGCACAGTGCTGCCATTACTTGCTTGTGTCAGGCCTTGACCGCTGGTATCTGGCGGTTCTGGTTCTGGGCATTGACTTCAAGGTGTTCGTCATCGAGCGGGACGAAGCAGAGCTGGAAGCCCTGAAAGAGGCGGAGGAAAGCTTCTGGGAGAACGTTCAGAGCGAAACGCCCCCGGCCATTGATGGCATGGATTCCACAGTGGATGCCCTAAACGCTGCATTCCCTGTCAGTGACCCGGATGCAGATGCTGTAGACCTGACCGGATGCGCCGCAGACCTTGCGATTCTTGACGAATGCTCCCGGCAAATCAAGGAACTGGAAGAAAAGAAAAAGGCGGCAAAAGCAAGGGTTATGGAGACCTTGGGAACCGCCGAAAAGGGATTTTACGGCGGGGATTCCGTCAGCTGGAAGAGCCAGAAGCAGTCCACTTTTGACAGGAAGAAGTGGGAGAAAGAACACGGGGCAATCCCGGAAGAATACTTCAAAGTTTCGGAATGTAGACCGTTTAAGTTTAACAAAACGAAGGAGGAAAATTAAAAAATGGCAAATATCATTCAGAACGCCGCTAATGTGGCGAAAAAGCCCGCAAAGAAAGAACAGTCAACATCGTTTATGGTAAACGGGATGGAGGTTACGCTTACCCCCAATATTGTGCGGGATTATCTCGTTTCTGGGAATAAAGACAAGGTTTCGCTTCAGGAAATTGCAATGTTCATCAACATGTGTAAGTTCTCTGGACTGAACCCATGGTTGAAAGAGGCCTACTGCATCAAGTATGGCAATGAACCCGCAACAATGGTTGTCGGCGTTGACGCATACATGAAGCGCGCAGACGAAAACCCCCAGTACGATGGTATGGAGTCCGGGATTATCCTGCTTGACGAGGAAACCGGAGAAACCATCCGGGCACAGGGTACGTTCTATCTTCCCGGCGAGAAAATCGTTGGTGGATGGGCCAGCGTCTATAGAAAAGACCGTGCGCACCCAACGCATATCGAGGTCCCGTTTGACGAATACGCCGGCAAAAAGGCAGACGGTACGCTCAACAGCCAGTGGTCCAAAAAGCCAGCGACGATGATTCGCAAAGTTGCGAAATGTCAGGCGTTGAGAGAAGCTTTTCCGAATTCTTACAAGGGATTGGCAGTTGCAGAGGAATTCGGAATTGTAGAATCCGATATTGTGAATAAGGCGGATGAATACCCCGAAGGCCTTTCACAGAATGCAGAGCCAGCCAGCCAGCCTGTTCCTGTGGATTCTGCAACCGGAGAAGTCATAGGCACCCCGGAGGTCACCTGGTGTACTCCGTACACGGACAGGACGGCACAACCCTGATGCAGTCCGCAATGGACTTCCGATACCCGCCGGAGACGGAATTATCGCTTCTCAACTCCGGCCATGTGCTCAAACTAAATGGGAAGCGAATCACAAAAAGGAGGTACAGCAACGTGTTGAACTCAATCAGCGTCATGGGCCGTCTCACCCGTGACCCCGAACTCCGGCGCACCGGCTCCGGAAAGCCTGTCACCAGTTTCGCACTGGCCTGTGACCGGGATTTTAAGAACTCCCAGACGGGTGAGAAGGAAGTGGATTTTCTGGACTGCGTTGCCTGGGGTTCCACCGCTGAAACCGTGGAAAGGTATTTCCGCAAGGGTCAGATGGCTATGGTAACAGGCAGACTGCAAATCCGGCAGTATACAGACAAGAACGGCCAGAAGCGCCGTTATGCGGAGATTCTTGTGAGCAGTGTCTATTTCTGCGGTAGCAAGGAAAGCGGCGCTCAGTCCAGCTCTGGGGCTGACAGCGGATACAGCACACCGGCGTATCAGGCTGCCGCCCCTGCGGCGAATTTCGCGGAGTTGGAAGGAGAGGACGCGCAATTGCCGTTCTAGGCCGAAAAAATCAATCTTTTCTGCCAAATATTGACAGTACACATTCAGAAAGGAAAGATAAACAATGGAAAAAATCTCTTTGCAGAAAATGGTAGGCGGTGCGCTTCAGGAACAGTTTGAAAAATCGTTCCTGCGGGTTGTGGAGAATCTTTCTGACCCGAACACCCCGTTCAAGGATTGTCGGAAAATCTGCATCGAACTGAAGTTCGTCCAGAACGAAGCCAGGGATGATGTATCCTGTGCAATCAAGGTTTCCGAAAAGCTGGCGGCACAAGCCCCTATGCAGACCGCTTTCATGATCGGGAAGAACCTGAAAACCGGCCAGGTATTCGCAGAGGAATATGGGCGGCATAACCGTCTTCCCGGTCAGATGCAGATTGACGCAGAACCGGAAATCCCGTGTGACCCCGAAACCGGCGAGGTCATTGAACCGATTCCGGCAACCGTTATCGATATGCGCAAGGCTATGAAAGCCTAAATAAGAAAGGATGGCAAAACATGATTAAAGAAGCATTGCAGTACATTGTGAGCCTGTCTGCCCCCGTTGTCCAGGAAATCGGCAACGAAACCTATTCCGATAAGCCGCTGCACCGGGTGGATTATACGCCCCTTGCGGAGCCTATCCAGCTTTCCACCCTGGAAAGCCTGGTGGACTATATCAAGTCCAACGTGGACAACATTGGGCCGACTTGGGGGGATTCCATGTTTATCCACGTTCTAAGCCCCACGAAAGTCAAAATGTATACCACATTGAACAACAACCGGGAGCGGGAATATATTGCGGAAGTCACGGCAAATGTGCCGGAATTTGGTTTCAATCGCTGGATTGACCATGAATCCTTCTGTATTGCCCTTCAGTCCAAGTTCCTGCCCAACGAAGATCGGGGACTGCTGCTCAAGTTCGCCGGCACCGTGGAAAGCGGCACGATTGCCGAATATGGGGATGATGGCATTACCCAGAAAGCCACGGTGAAGGTTGGCATTGCCAAGAAGGGTGAAGCGGTCATTCCGAACCCTGTTACGCTGGTTGCCTACCGTACCTTCATTGAGGTGGAGCAGCCGGAAAGCCTGTACATTTTCCGTATGCAGGACAGAAACGGCATTCAGTGTGCCCTTTACGAGGCGGACGGCGGCGCATGGAAGATCGATGCTATGCGCAAAATCAAGGCGTATCTGGAAGCGGCCCTTGAGGGCATGGACGGCTATATTGTGATTTCCTGATTCCTAGACCTTGGCGGTGGGAGGTGAAACCGCCAACTCCAAAGGAAGGAGCGAAAACGTGACGATTGAATTTACGATTCCCGGCGTTCCGCAAGGGAAGGAGCGCCCCCGCTTCACCCAGAACGGTGAGACATACACCCCGAAGAAAACGAAGGACTATGAAAAGCTGGTGGCATGGGCATACCAGTGCGAAGCCCACGGGGCAAAGTTCACTGGCATTATCCGGGTTGACATTGCGGCAATCTACCCCGTTCCCCATTCGTGGAGCAAGCGCAAGCAGGCCGAAGCGATTGACAACCGGATTCTCCCCATGGTGAAACCCGACTGGGACAACATAGGCAAGATTGTGTGTGATGCCCTGAACGGTATCGCCTACAAGGATGATGCCGCTATCACAGACGCCACAGTCTGCAAGCGATACGGCACCCGCCCATGCGTGGCGGTTCGTCTTACCGGAGAGGAGGCACCCCGTGACACAGTGTGAGCGTATCCTGCGGCATTTGCAAGACTATGGGAGTATCACTCAGGCCGAGGCCGTTACCGAGTACGGCTGTTACAGGCTTGGCGCGAGAATCTGGGACTTGAAAGCCCAGGGCGTACCCATCAAAAGCGAAACCGTCACCGGGAAGAACCGATACGGAGAGCGGACGTGCTTTGCGCGGTACTCCATCATTAAAGAGGATTAGATAATGGCGATTGAATATTTCTGCGCTTATCACAGTTATCTGGACAGTATGGAGGAACTGAATGACACGGAGAGGGGGAGGCTTTTCACGGCTTGCCTAATATACAGCAAGACGGGCGAAGCACCGCAACTCCGTGGTAATGAAAGATTCGTATTTCCAACTTTGAAAGCACAGATAGACCGAGATAAGGCAACATACGACAGCCGGTGTAAGAAAAACTCCGATAACATCCGAAAACGATGGAATACGGACGTATACGACGGCGAACAACCGTGTACGAATGATACCAAGACAAAGGAAAAGGAAAAGACAAAGACAAAGGAAAAGGCAAAGGATAATATACCTCCTTCGGAGGTTTGCGGCGAGCTGCCGAGCAGCCCCCCGCCTGCGGCGGTGCTTCCGCTGGTTGACGGCACGGATTTTGAGATTTCCGTGGAGATGGTTGCCGAGTTGTCCGGCCTGTATCCCGCCGTGGATGTAGCTCAGCAGTTGCGGAGTATGCGTGGCTGGCTTCTGGCAAATCCCAAAAACAGGAAAACAAAAGCCGGGGTCATGCGCTTTGTCAACTCCTGGCTCTCCAGGGAGCAGAATTCGGCTAGACCTGCGGCAAACCAGAAGCCGGGCGGCTATACCAGCGGCGTTGACCGTCTGGCGGAGATGTACAGGGAGGAATTTGGGAATGGATAAACAGGAAGCGTACCAGATTCTCACGCTTTTACAGGCAAATTATCCCGATTCTTTCCGGGGAATGTCCAAAGAGGCGGCAAACGTGAAAGTCAATCTTTGGGCGGATATGTTCTCCGAGGAGCCATTTGAGGCCGTTGCCGCCGCTGCAAAAGCGTACATAGCCACGGACACCGGCGGCTTTATGCCCACCATCGGGAAGCTGAAAGATATGCTCCATCGGATGCAGTCGCCTCAGCAGCTGACGCAGATGGAGGCATGGGGGTTGGTTGCCGGTGCGCTGAGAAACAGCGTATACGGCGCGGATGACGAGTTCCGGAAGCTGCCACCGGCGGTACAGCGGACGGTGGGAAGCCCCGCCCAGCTCAAGGAATGGGCGCTGATGGACGCGGAAACGGTGCAGTCTGTGGTTGCATCGAATTTCCAGAGGTCGTTCCAAGTGTGCCAGAAGAGGGAGGACGATTACCAGAAGCTCCCCGGAGCGGTAAAGAGCTTTATCGCCGAGCTGGCCGGGAAGATGGAATTTGAAAAGCTACCGGAAGGCGGTGGAGTATGAAAAACGAAGTAGACGGGGGGAAGGAACGCCCCGGCCAATACATCAATTCGGAGAGCCCCTTTTGCAGGAACTGCACGCGGGACGATTGCCCCACCAACGGGGACGGCTGCAAGGCATGGGAAGAATATTTCGTGGCGAATTGGAACAAAAACATCATGAAATCAATTGGAAACCACAAAAAACAACGCCAATTTTTCCGGTATGAGCACCCGGATTTGGTGAGAGAGGGGATTGTTTTCAGGCATGAGCAATGCGAAAATGTACGGCTGTTTCAAGCCGGTGAAGCGGAATTGCACCCCGCCCCGGTGGGGGAAAGTTCCTCGGGGAAATAAATGCGGGAAGAAAGGAAATGCAAAATGAAAGGTTACAAAGGATTCAACCCCGGCTTGATCTGCAAGGATAAGCAGTATCAGGAAAACACCGTTTTCGAGGAACCGGAGGCGAAAATCTGTGAAAAGGGAATGCACTTTTGCGAAAATCCCTTTGACGTGCTGGGCTATTATGATTTGATTTGCTCTGATGGCACGCCGAACGAGTTCGCGGAAGTTGAAGCACTAGACGAGCCAAAGACGGATAATAAGAAAAAATTCTGCTCCCGAAAACTGAAAATCGGCGTAAAACTGGGACTATCCGGATTTATCAAGGCGTGTGTGGATTTTGTACTGGAAAAGACTCTTGCCGAGATGCCGAGTGAAAACGTTATCTCCGGGGACTACGCCAAGATTGGCAGCTCCGGGGACTCCGCCCAGATTGGCAGCTCCGGGGACTCCGCAAGAATCAACTGTACAGGAGAAGATTCGGTGATTTGCTGCGCCGGACATGGCTCCGTGGTCAAGGCTTCGGTGGGCTGCTGGATTACGCTGGCCGAGTGGAAATTCGACGACGCAAAGCAACGACACGTCCCGGTATGTGTGAAAACGGAGTATGTGGATGGCGAAAAAATCAAAGCGGATACACCGTACATGCTGAAAAACGGCGAGTTTGTGGAGGCTAAGAGTGATGGAGAATAAATCTGACAAGTGTTCCAGCTGCAAGTACCGAATTGCCCCGGATGGATGGGCGGCTTGTGACGGCTGCATTCACAATGAAGGCTTGAAAGATCGGTATGAGCCGATGACCAACGCCGACCGTATCCGGAACATGACGGATGAGGAGCTGGCAAAGTTACTCAGCACCGGGACGTTTATTTGCGAGGGGATTAAAGATATCTGCGAGAATATGCCGGGATGCGAGGAATGCAGGTTGGCATGGCTCAAAGCCCCGGTGGAGGAAAGCGAGAAATGAAAGTGCTTGTAGCTTGCGAGGAATCGCAAACCGTTTGCAAGGCGTTCCGGGCGCGGGGGCATGAAGCCTACTCCTGCGATATTCAGGAACCGTCCGGTGGGAAACCTGAATGGCACATTTTGGGTGACGCTCTGGAAGCCATCAAGGGCGGCACAATCGTCACCATGGACGGGCAGGTGCATATCATTCCCCGTTTCGGGTGGGATTTAATTATTGCGCACCCTCCATGCACGTTCATTTCCAACGCCGGGGCTTGCCGCCTGTACCCGAAGAAAGGCGTTCTTAATTTGGAACGTTTTGCAAATGGCCTGAAAGCAAAGCTGTTTTTCATGGTATTCTACCTTTACGGATACTTTGGCGTTGGAAAAATCTGCATCGAAAACCCGGTGCCAAGCAAGGTTTTTGAGATGCCGGAACACACCCAGATTGTGCAGCCGTTTGAATACGGAGACCCGTTCAGCAAGAAAACATTGCTGTGGGAGTTCGGCGTCAACCCGCTAGTTCCGACTAATGTCCTGACGGAGTATAAGCCTCTTGTTTCCTGCGGCACGAGCCGCAATAAAGGGAACCGGGATAAAGCCGGAATAAGCAGAAAAGGCGGCGCAAGCAAGGCCAGGAGCAAATTCTCTCCCGGCATAGCCGCCGCAATGGCGGAACAGTGGGGATAACACAAGCCCGGGGCAACCCGGGCAGGAAGGAGATAACGATGGAAGAAATCGAATTGAAGCCCTGCCCGTTTTGCGGGGGTAAGGCAGAGTATATAATCAACAGCAACTACGAACGTTGCACAACGCATGGATGGAAATTTGGTATCAAGTGTACCAACTGCATGATTGAACTGCCTATGAAAGATTTCCTTGTAACGGTGGACTTGGAATCGAATGGGAAAATTGTGTTTGCCAAAGACGATCGTAAAAAGGCCGCCGATATGTGGAACCGGAGGGCTGAACATGAGTGATTATATAAGCCTGGAGGCGGCTGCGAAGCGAGAGAAGATTAAAACCCCGTTTGCGCGAATCGTTGTGAACAACAATCCCGAAAAGAATTATTACAACATCATGTGGTGGCAAGACGGAGAAATGCATGTTGGGCTTGGCTCAGCCAACTTGAACTTTGTGCGGAAATGGCTGTCCGAAGAATTTGAGGTGGCTTCTCCCCCCGCCGACGTGGAGCCGGTGCGGCATGGAGCATGGTACCCGTGCTTTGAGGACTGGCGACAGCAACAAGAGGGTAATAAGTGCTCTGTGTGTGGCTTTGAGTATTACGGAACGGGGATTCGCTCCTTTCATTACTGCCCGAACTGCGGCGCAAAAATGGATTTGATTGAAAGGAGGCCGAACACAATGACGATTGACCGAGCGATTGAAATCCTCGACCCGGAACACCGGGAGCATTATGACGGTATGGACGAGGTGAACGAAGCCTGCCGGATGGGCATGGAGGCGTTGGAGCGGGCAAGGTGGATTCCGTGCAGTGAGAGACTTCCCCAAAAAGGAAAGTATGTGCTGCTTTGGAGCGAGGATAGCCCCGGCGTATTTACAGGTGTATATTTCTGTGAGAGATTTATTGTTAATGGATTTTGGGGGAAAGTCGAAGATTTGAGCATAACTCACTGGATGCCGCTTCCAGAATTGCCGAAGGAGGAAAACGATGAAACGATTGACGGTTGAACACTGGCAAAATCTTGATCCGTGGGAATGCTGCGGGCAGGATAACTACTGCATGCGCCCTAACAATAAGCCGGGTGGGTGCCGAAATGGCTGCATAGTGCCAAAACTCTATACTCGCCTTGCACAGTATGAGGATACAGGGCTTTCACCAATGGGAATGCACCTACTCCCATTTGCGCCGAAGGAAGGAGGCACAGAGAAATGAGCTATGATCTGAGAATCGCCGTTAAGGTGGATGGATGCGATAAGTTCGCACAAATCGCCGAGCCGGAATACAGCAGCCCCACGTATAATCTGGGCAAGATGTTCCGGGCTTGTACCGGGTGGGATTATAAGCAGGGAGAATATTACAGGTGCTCCGAGGTGATCGGGAATATCGAGAAAGGCGTTAAAGAGCTGCGGGCAAACAAGGCGCAATACAAGCAGTACGAGCCGGAAAATGGCTGGGGAACGGTTGCCAGCGCAGTGGTTGCACTCGAAAATCTGCGGGATTGCATCTATGAGCAGGCAGAGGAAATTCCGCTGGATTGCCTGTATGTGGCATGGTAGGAGGTGCGGGGAATGAGTGAAAGACAAGAACACCGTCAGCGCCTTAACGCTAGAATTGCTTACGCCGCCGCTATTGAGCGGTGGGCGAAGAATCAGCCGTCACGCATTCGGTTCTTTGCCGTCAGACGCTGGCTGAAAGAGATGCCGAGGATGGAGGATTTTTATGAGGCCGATTGATGCAGACGGGCTTCGCCGCAGAATTGTAGCATTTTGTACAGGATGTAGCACCACATATTTGACAGTGGAAAACATTGTGATGATGATAAATCAGGCTGATACCGTGGATGCCGTGCCGGTGGTGCGGTGCAAGGGCTGCAAGCACGCCGAACGGTATGAGCGGACAGATGGAACCGCAGGCTATTACTGCGGACACCCGCAAAACACCTTCGTCTTTGGTGATCGCTGGGATCGTGTATTCAAACCGGTAAAAAAGCCGGACGATTTTTGCAGCTACGGAGAAAGGAAGGATGCCCCGCATGACACGCAAGCGCTTTATTAAACTTCTGATGGGGAAGCTTCTGCTTTCCCGGAACGAGGCAAATTACATTGCCGATATTGTAAGAATTTGTAATCGGAGGGAATCATGAGCAAGAAACCGGACTATCTCACCCTATGCTCCATAGCCGCCCAGAAGGCCGGGACGAGCTATGGCAAGTACATGGCAATGCACGGATACCACTCGCCAATTCAGGCCGATGTGGAGGGCGTGGAAGCGCCACAGGGCATTCCCAAAATCTGCCCCCAATGCGGGAAGGAATTCACGCAGGGGAAAATCAAGCAGAAAATCTATTGCAGCTTGGAGTGCCAGAAAGCCCACGCCCAGAGAGCCGCTCAGAGGAGATACCGCGATAGAAAAAATAAGGAATTGGAGGTACATGAATAATGGCAGAACAGGATTTCAAATTTGATGATGCGTTGCTCATGAAGACTGCACGCGAGATGCTTGCAAAAAAATTGACCGAAACAGTGAAAGAGGTCGCCAAGTCCAGGGAATGGGAGATAACCACCATCGAGCAGGAAGAATCTGACCCGGAAAAGATTCTCCGGAGGATGTTTGCAAAATACGCCTACGGCAACGTCCCGGAGTGGTTCGCCTCTGCGGTATCTGCGACGTCCTATGTGCTGTCTGTGGACAAGGGAAAGGGGATTGAGTGTATTTCCGTCTTGCACACGGCAGCGGAACGGGCACCGGCTGAAATTCGGATGACGGCGCAGACAAAACTGCTTAGGATATGCCAAGAAACCGGGATGCCCGGCGGGATTGTGAGATTTCCTGTTCTCTAGGGGAGCAACATGGAGTACAAGGATAGCAGGAAGCACTGCGTTGGGTGCTGGTATTTCTTCGGATATTACGAAGGCAGCCGGTGCTGCAATTACATATTCGTCCACGGGGAAAAGCGGCCTTGCCCGCCTGGGAAGGATTGCACCGAAAGGAGGGCGAAAACGAAAAACAGGAGACGGGATTCAATATTATAGCTTCATTCCTGTATAATATATATAATATAATTCTATATCTTGTGTGTATGTTGTTATAGTTCTATACAGGGATTTACTAAGAAAAGAAAGGAAAAGCATATGGCAAAACAAAATGCGTATCTTGCCAAGCAGGAGGCTGTTCAGCGGCAGTGCTTCAACGATGGTTGGGAACTCGGAACACAGCAGATGTGCGACTATATCTCCCTGGCCTTGCGAGACCCGGGGACCATGGGAAAGGATACATTCAGCGGCGCAAGAATCCTGAAAGTCATGCGGAAAACCAACGAGATCATGCAGTATTTCCGCCCGGCGTTCCTGCCAAACGATGAAGCGGATTGGTATCAGGAGCAGCTGGACAAGGCTCTCATGGAGGCGTACAAAGGGAACAGGGAAACGTTCTATCCGTTCCGGGAGCGGTACGATTGCCTGAAAGAGTACGACTATAAGGTCGGGAAATGGAGGGGGTAAAATGGAAATCATATCGCCCGGAAAATGTGAAACGAGCGTTCTGGACTGTCCGTGGTGCGGGTGCAAATTCCGGTTCATCATCGGAGGTGAAACCTTCTACGCCAGATTCTATAATGGCAAACCGGCGACCAGCGGATACCCAAAAGGGGCAACAGTAGAGGAAAGGCTTTCTGTGAAATGCCCATGCTGTGGAAAGGTGTCTGCTGTTAATGAGAACGGCCTACCAGTTTGGGTTCAATATAAGAGATATATTTATATATAACATATATAAGTCTTATATCTTGTAGTGTGTATGTGTTATAGTAAAGTATATATTAAATCTACTTAGAAAGTAAAGGAGGAAACGACTTTGGCAGAAGGTGAAAAACTCAAAAAGAAACCCTACCAGGTGCCTGACCTGGAACCCGGCGACAACACAAAGTACATCAACCATTCAATGGAAATTATGATGTGGGAAAAGCCGGACACGAACAGCCTCGAAGCCGTGCGAAAGAGAATCACCGACTATTTCTCACTTTGCGCCAAAAATGACATGAAACCAACCTTTGCAGGGCTTGCTCTTGCGTTCAGCATAGATAGACGGACGTTGTGGAAATGGTGCAATGACGCGCCGGATGCAAGGAAACTTGCCGCCCCTATTCGGGACACCATCAAAAAAGCGCGGGATTTAATCAACGCACAGATGGAGGATTTTATGCAAAATGGCAAGATTAACCCCGTTGCCGGAATTTTTTTGATGAAAAACAATATGAACTACACAGACCAGCAGGAAGTGGTCTTAAAGCCAGATAATCCGCTTGGCGAGCGGGCAGACCCGGAGAAGCTGCGGCAGAAGTATCTGGAAGATGTTCGTGGGAGCGGTGCGACTATCATCGACGCGGAAAGCGGGGGAGATTGAGACGTGAGTTTGGATGGTGTTTTTTGGGAAATGAACAATTCCGATACGGAGAGCAAGGAGAAAGATAATGGCTGCGAATTATGCGAAAGCGGGCAGCTGTCGGGAATAATTAGCTCCGTTAACTGGATGTATATAGCTACCAACCTAGAATTTTGCCCGAAGTGCGGTCGAAAACTCTGAGCGACTATAACAGCGACTTTGACCCAGCGACTATAGCGACTATGAAAACACCCCGGAGGTCTTGCGACTTTCGGGGCGACTTTCTGCGACTATGAAACGGGAATTTTCGGCTGCGACTTTGCGACTATGGCTCACGAGCTTGGAGCCTTGCGGGGATTTTCAGCCCTGACGCAAAAGCCTGACGGGAAATCTGACCGGGACCGGGGCGGCTTATAGGGCGGCGCTCCTGCACCGTTGCAGATGGCAGAACACCGGGGGGGCGCAGAAAGCGACAGGCCGGGAAAAAGCTGCGGGGTTGCCCTGGCATATCCGGCACGGGAAACGGGGCAAGGGCGGGCGCTGAACGCTTTACACGCGGCATAAAATACCGCACGGCGCTGTGTTGCGTCCATACGCGCCCATTTTAAGGCGGGAACGATGTTCAACATTAATTTATATTACAAGAATAAAAACCGCTTAAAAAAGCCGCTGAGCGCCTTACAGGGCATAGCAAGAGAAAAGCCCCGCCACGTTGGCAGGGCAAAGAGAAAGCCGACAATAGATGCCAGCGCCGCAGAACAAAGAAAGCCGCCCGGACAATGCCCGGACGGCTTGAAATATTATTTGCTGATCTTCAGCAGTTCCGCTAGCACAAGCAGCGGGAAAAACAGGATTGCAAGTAGTGCCACGGCTACACCCCCTTATATTTCCATTCTTGCAAACTCTTTCATTTCTGCGGCGAGGTCTTCCGGGCTATTTGCCCATCTGCTGATCCATTCCGGGAAATGCTGGGAAAGATAGCTTTCGAGGTTGTCGAGATTATCCGGCTTGGAGGCTATGAGCTTTATAGCCCCTACGAAATCCGCCGCCGCTTTCGCTACTCTTTCGGGCGTGTAAAGCACCTTGCAGGACTTTCCACCGGGGCAAATAAATTCCCGATCTTTTCCGGCGTGTTCGCAATGGCTCACACAATTCTTGCAATTATCATACTTAACCATGATATAACCCCCCTTAAAACAAGATAAACAGATTAGAGCAACGCCCGATAATGGCATATAATTGCCCGGTTTCGGTATCTTCGACCAATCCGCCATTGATACCGTAAACGCCCATAGAATAGCCCACCTTTTCAAGCCTGCGCAGCGTGTGAATATATTCGCTCGGCTTACTGGTGTAATCCTCAGCCACTCCGAGCCGCACAAGCTCCCGTAGCGCTTTCAACGTGTATTTTCTCATTTGGACTGCACCTCCGCCCGGTATGCATTGACAACACGGCTTGCGGCCTGGTGCAAGGCTCTTGCCTGAGTGTCTAGCCATTCTTCCCGGCTGTTCGGTCTGCGCTCGCCGTTGCGGGTCTTCTTGAGCTCGGACGGGCAGCAAAGCCGTTCCGCAATGTCGCAGTCATAGACCAGGGCGGAACCGCCCCAGCTGTATTGCTCCCAGTCCTGCGCCCCGTTCAACATCCATTCCCGGCACTCTTTCTCGGATTCAGGGTCGCGCCCCTCATACTCTGCCCGCTCCCGGAGCGCTTCCACCAGCTCCAGGGCATAGGCATTGACGCCCTTACCCCATGCGCTGCGATCTTTCCGGGCTTCCAGCTCGGCGGTGATTTTATCATAGATTGCCATTTTTATTTCCTCCTTGTAATTCTGTGGAGGCCGTGCTATAATAGCAGCGCCCCCTTGTGTGGTGCGCTCCCGTTGGTCTTGGTGGGATTGCGGGGGCGCTTTTTTGTTTACGTGAGTATTATACACTAATTATTTCAAGTTGTCAATAGGAAATCAAAAATTATTTTTAGTGTAGTTATGGCGACATAGTTTGAATTTTGCAGTGTTTTATACGCGCACATAATGAAAGAAATGTCTATAGTATAAGAACATACGCATAGTCCATGATACAAGGACATAAAAATACCGCAAAACGCGGAGAAAACAGAACATTTTCAATAAATATCGTATTTTGATATGTGTATTTATAGGCTTTAACGCAACAAAATATTTATTTTGTTGCGTTCGTTTTATCATTCATGCCGATACGGTCAAAATGTGTTTGCATAGAGTGGACAGCCTGCGCCCCATGGATTTTGTGCCGTCCGGCACTGCCCAGCGGTTCCGGTTGCTGCTGGATAGCACCGGGGGCGGGGGATATGGGCGGGAGGATTGCTGGGTGGTTAGCCTACCTAGTACCGACGTAGCCCATTATCATCCCACTACACTTAAAAAATATTGCAAAAAACAAAAAAGGCGCTATAATATATGTGAGGTGATTTGGATGAAATATTTACAAGCAGAGCAAGAAATGTTCTATCAGGCAAGGGTTGGAACGATTTATGGCTGTTTTAGGGTTGAAAAAGTTGATTACGATTGGGACAACCACAGGCAGGTGTGGACACTGCGCTGTGTCCACTGCGGCCTTGAAAAGCAGACGCACAACGGGAAAGATTATGTAAAAGGCAAGAACAAAGGAATTTGCAAATGCCAGCGCGTGAAAAGTGCTCCCGTAAAAATCGTTGAAAAACAAAAAAAGCCTAGACACGAAGACCACGAATTATATAGCAGGTGGAGGGGGATAAAAAGGCGATGCAACCATGAGAGTGATAAAAACTATCCCAATTATGGTGCAAGAGGAATTAAAATGTGCGATGAATGGGAACACGATTTTATGGCATTTGTTGAATGGGCTAACCAGAATGGGTATGAAAAAGGGCTTACAATAGACAGAATTGACAACAACAAGGGATATTCTCCCGAAAATTGTCGCTGGATACCCAGAGGCGATCAGAATAAGAACAAGCGGAATGTAAAGCTGTATGACGGTGAAACCCTTCCTGATTTTTGCAAAAGAACTGGGCTGAATTATTCTGTCATGAGCGGACGGATACACGCTGGATGTTCTTTTGAAGAGGCTGTAGCAGAGGCCGTAAAGTGCAAAGTTGACAAGGATTTCAGAATAAAATGCGCAGAAAATGGGATTAAAAAGGAAACTGTTCTGAAAAGAATACGAAATGGAGTTCCACCAGAAATTGCCTTGAAAAAAGACGGTGTTCTCGGAATTGAAATAGGCAGAGAGACGAAAAGGCTGTCTGAGTGGTGTAAAATATACGGAATCACAGAGCCAGCGGTATATTACAGGGTAAAAAAGTGCGGAATGTCATATCAGGAAGCTATCACAAAGCCAAAAATGTCACGCACAAAAAAATAAGGAATGCCGCTGCCCACAAGTACCCGCAAAAATAAAAAGCCCCCTCTCCTTCTCGAAAAATCCCGAAAAAGAAAAAAGACCTCCAAACGGAAGTCTTGAAAGATTGGGAATGTGGGAAAAATCTAAAAAAGTTATTAAAAAATTATTTGACAACGCTTCTGTAAAGGTCTATAATAATAACACAGGGAACACCTGCTGGTAACAGATGTCCCCTGCGGTGGGAACCCAGACGGTTGCCACGAGCATACAAGTTAGTAGGTCGAGAGCTTAGCGCTCAAACAACCGTGAGCCGTTCTGCTGTGAACAGACGGCTCACTTCTTTCTGTTATGGAACTTGTCCCACGCTTGGACGAGAATCCAGCAGATAGACACAATCCAGAAAACATCTTGAAGAGTTATGTATGGTCACCTCCATGAGAAATAAATTTCCCGCGAGGGCTATACACACGCCTCCATTCCGCACTCGCGGGATGACAGGCAACCGTCTTTTTAACCGTACACCGTCTACAAAGGAGATAGGCTATGGCAAGCCAGGAAACTCGACGCGGACGGTGGGTTCCACGGAATTTATTATACACAGATTGTCGAATAATGTCAACTTAATGAGAGCCATCCTTTGCGGGGGTTCTCTTATTTTTTATGCTGCACAAAATCAACATTTCAAAAATCGCGCGAAAAACAAAAAGGCAAGAACCAACTATATAAAAGCTCCCTCCGGTCGTCACATCACCAATTTTATTTTGGCAATCCTATTGACAATCAAATATATCTAGTGTATATTAAAGGCACACAGGAGGTGTTCCAGATGCAGATAAGCAAAGCGATTCGTCAGGTAATGAAGGAGAAAAGCGTGTCTCTGCTCACTATGGCAAAAGCGATTGGAAAACAACGGGGGAATGACATAAGCGCTAGACTAACAAACCCCAACATGTCCTTCGACAAAGCAGTCGAAATGCTGGACGTTCTAGGCTATGAGGTAGTCATTCAGGAGCGCAAGCCCGGTGCCAGAAGAGCAGATCAGATCGTGATTGACCAAAAGGAGGAATAATCATGAAAAAACTATTGCGCATTAGCGCCATTATCGTATTTCTCGTGACATTAACGGCGTGTGGAGGGAAAGGCGACGCGCCGACAGCTGCCACAGATGTTGATGTTTATGCGTTGAAACAAGGTGACGAGGTTTCTATTGTTGGCCAAACTGCTGCGTCAACCTTGGAGAACGGAAATACACTTATTGTTCAGGTTCTGCGGAACGGAGACCGTACAGTTGTATATCACTGCCAAATGAAAGACAAATTTATCGCCGAAGCAGAGGAGTACAAACCTCTAGACGTGGCTAAGGTTACAGGGAAGTTCTTGAGCCTCACCGATATGGCTGATGAACCCGGAGTTGAATTACCAAAAGAAAATATTGCCATTTTGGTTACGCTGTATGACTGCGAACTGAAATAAGGAGGTCTGACATATGTGGGTGTTGCTAATTATTCTGTTCCCCATATTCGTGCTGATAGAGCTTATGAAGCATGTATAGGGGGGCAAACCCATAAGTGAATAAATGTTCCCATAGGTGGGAGCCATAGCCGAAGGGCTGCTTGTGCTGAGATACGCACGGGCAGCCCTTATTTTTGTATCAGGAGGGAATTTATGAAAATCGACGTTTTGGGAGCTGAATATACGCTTACAGTAATTCGGGGAAGCCAAGAGCCAAGGCTCAAGGATTGTGACGGTTTCTGTGACGAAACTACGAAAGAGATGCTGGTCGAAAGTTACGAAGACAGCAAGTGGGAACCAAATTGCAAGCAAAACCTTCTGGCTCAAACAAACAAGGTGAAGCGGCATGAGATCATTCACGCATTTCTTTTTGAAAGCGGCCTTGCTGAAAACTCTTACTGGGCGCAGAACGAGGAAATGGTGGATTTCTTCGCAATCCAGTTTCCCAAACTGCTGAAAGCATTCGAACAAGCTGACGCTCTGTGAGGTGAGAGTATGGATTATGGGAAATTGTCAACCTCCATCCTGGGGGCTATCGAGAACAGACCGGGTGATATCGGGGCATATGAAGACCTGTTTTCCCTGTGTCAGGCATGGGCTGAGACTGATTTCACGGCGGCTCATCGAGCGAATAAGCATCTGAAATACCTGTGCGCCGAAATAATGGGTAAAGCTCCTACGTCTCAGGTGGAGGGATTCTACAGCCTTTGGCGGCGGGGGCTATTGTTTGAGGCTCCATATGACTTTGACAGCTATCTCACCTATATGGAGCTGGATAGGCAGGCGAAAAAGCGGTTTTATCAGCCACGGAAGAAGCAGCTAAAGCCCGTGGTGGACGCACTGCAAGCGCTGTGCGGGGATGACAAGCTGGATTTGCTGGCGGTTAGTTTGCCCCCCGGCGTAGGAAAGACCACGCTTGCAATCTTCCTGCTGACCTGGATTGCCGGACGCGACCCAAACAACCCGAATCTGACGGGCAGCCACTCCAATTCCTTTGTGCGGGGCGTGTATGACGAATGTCTGCGGCTGTTTGACTCAAAGGGGGAATATCTATGGCATGATGTCTTCCCTGCCGTTCAGGTGTCCAGCACCAACGCAAAGGACTGCCGAATTGACCTTGATAAGCGGCAGCGATTTGAGACGCTGGAATTTACCTCCATTGGAACGGGCAATGCCGGTCTGTACCGGGCGGCGAACCTGCTGTACTGCGACGATCTGGTATCTGGTATTGAGGTCGCGCTATCCAAAGAGCGGCTGGACAAGCTGTGGGAAACCTACACTACGGACCTGCGGCAGCGTAAAATCGGTGACAAATGCAAAGAGCTTCATATTGCTACCCGGTGGAGCGTTCACGATGTGATTGGGCGGCTGGAACGGGAATATGAGAACAATCCCAGGGCGAAATTCATTCGGATTCCTGCCATGAACGAGGACGACGAAAGCAATTTTGATTATGAGTTTGGCGTGGGGTTCTCCACCAAGTTCTACCGGGAACAGCGGGATATTATGGATAGCGTCAGTTGGAAAGCGCTGTATCAAAATGAGCCTGTAGAAAGAATGGGGTTGCTTTACCAAGAAAATGAACTCCGCCGCTATTTTGACCTTCCAGACCAAGAGCCAGACGCAATCATTGCCGCTTGCGATACAAAGGACAGAGGAACGGATTATTGCGCCATGCCGATCGCGTACCAGTATGGTGACGATTACTATATTGAAGATTTTATATGCGATAATTCTAACCCGGAAATTGTGGAAGCAAGAATTGTGGCAAAACTGCTAAAGCACAGGGTTCAAGCTGCACGTTTTGAAAGCAACTCCGCAGGAGGAAGAATTGCGGCAGATGTGCAAAAGCGTGTGAAAGAGGAAGGCGGAAGAACAAAAATCACGACAAAGTTCTCCACCACGAACAAAGAAACACGAATTATTATCGCCGCCGGATATGCCAAAGAGCATTTTCTTTTCAAGGACGAAAGCGCATACAAAGGCGATAAGGAGTATCGGCTTGCTATGAGTATGCTTTGCGGATACACAATGGCTGGAAAGAACAAAAACGACGACCTGGTTGACAGTATCGCAATGCTGGTTGACTATTCAGAATCTTTCAGGCTGGCAAAGGTTGAAGTTATGAAAAGGCCGTTCTAAAATAATGCTTGACTTTTTGTCACGCATATATTATACTTAATGCGTGACAGAAAGTGAGGTGAGCAGGTGTCACCAAGAACCGGAAGGCCAAAAGCCGAAAATCCAAAAGATGTCCGATTTAGCGTAAGATTGGATGCCGAAACGGACAGAAGATTGCAGGAATATTGTCTCAAAAACGGAATTACAAAGGGAGAAGCAATCAGAAACGGAATCCGGCTGTTATTGGCAAAGAAAAAATAGGGCGTTGGAGGCCTAGCAAACCACACCAACACCCTATCCACCCCAGAGGTTTCCCGCTGGATAAATCCATTCTATCACAAACGGAGACCTCTATCAAGTAAAATTTTATGGAGGTTTTATGAATAACGAAATTATGACCATCAGCGGGATTAACTGCTACGAAAAGGACGGAACCGCATATCTGAATCTGGAAGCTGTTGCCCGTGGGCTTGGATTCACGGACACCAAGAATGGCGTTGAGTATGTACGCTGGAATACAGTTCGCAGTTACCTTTCTGCGATTTGCTTTTCGCAGGAAGTTGCGAAAGATTCATACATCCCCGAAAGCGTGTTTTACCGCCTTGCCATGAAAGCGAAGAACGAAGTTGCCGAGGCATTTCAGGCGAAGATTGCCGAAGAAGTAATACCCTCCATCCGCAAGCACGGAGCCTACATGACCCAGGAAACGCTGGAAGCGGCGATTCTGAATCCTGATTATCTGCTCAAGGTAGCTACTGCCTTAAAGGCTGAAACGGACAAGCGCAAGGCATTGGAAGCGAAGGTTTCGGCAGATGCGCCCAAAGTTCTGTTCGCTGACAGCGTGGCCGCTTCCAGTAGCACGGTTCTTGTGGGTGAGTTGGCAAAGATCATGCGGCAGAATGGTGTGGACATGGGCGAAAGACGGCTGTTCCGGTGGATGCGGGACAATGGGTACTTAATCAAGCGCAACGGCACGGATTACAACATGCCTACGCAGGCCAGCATGGAGCAGGGGCTCTTCCGTATCAAGGAAACGGTCATCAATCACAGTGACGGACATACCTCTGTGAGCAAGACACCGAAAGTTACCGGCAAAGGACAGACGTTCTTCCTGAATAAGTTTCTGGGGGAGGGCAAGACCGTATGACAACCGCAAAAATGAACGAAATCTGGATGAATGCTCACATGGCTCTTGCAACAACGGAAATGCTGTTGGATATGCTTGACATGGAGGCTGACCCCGAAACCGGGGAACTTGCCCTTGGTAAGGCGCGGGTTGGGATGTACTGCGACGTTCTGGCTGCTGTTTGCAGCCAGATTAAAGGGATCGCAGACACGATTAGCGGCAAATAACAAGTAAATATTGGATGTGAGCGCGTTGGGTGTAGGTAACTTCACCCGATGCGCTTTGTGTTTTTATTCTCCGATGGTTTACGAACGAGAATTAAGTAGACAACCATCCGCCACTGTGGTATAATGGTAAATGAGAAAATAGATTTCCGGAAAAGGGGGTGCGTAATACGGAGAGCAGGCGGTTATTCGGGCGTCGGGTAATTTACACCGAGGTTACGGATATAAACGAGGGGAATATCATCGACGTGCTACAAAAGGCACTGTTTACGCACCTGCAAAATCAGGCAGAGATTGATTACCTGTACCGGTATTACAAGGGAGAACAGCCAATTCTGAGCCGTGTGAAGGAAGTCCGCCCGGAAATCAACAACATGGTTGTGGAGAACCGAGCAAATGAGATCGTATCTTTCAAATCGGCCTATCAAGTCGGCGAACCAATCCAGTACGTAAGCCGTGGTGGGGACGAAGACATTTCCTCCGAAGTGCTGAAACTGAATGACTATATGCTGTCCGAAGACAAGCCGGAAAAGGATAAGGAACTTGCCGATTGGCTCTTCACTTGCGGTACCTCTTATCGAATGACTTTGCCGGACGTTTTGGCGGATGCCGAGGAAGACGAGGCTCCTTTTGAGATATTCACCCTTGACCCAAGATACGCATTCGTGGTGTACTCTGTGGGCCTTGGCCATAAACCCATGATGGGTGTACGGTATGTTCTAAAAGAGGACGGAACGCTCGTTTTCTCCTGCTGGACAGAAACCAGGTATTTCGAGGTCTGGAACACGTGGGCTGTTATTCGCGCAGAAGATCAGATTTTGGGAATCCCGATTGTGGAGTACCCGGCGAACATGGCTCGTTTAGGGGCATTTGAAATCGTGATTCCGCTGCTGGACGCCATTAACATGACGGAGAGCAACCGAATTGACGGCGTAGAGCAGTTCGTTCAAGCACTGATGCTGTTCCATAATGTTGACATCAGCAGTGAGGACTACAAGAAACTGCGGGACGAGGGCGCAATCAAGTTCAGGGATATTGACGCCACACTGAAAGCGGAGATTCAATATCTGACCTCCGAAATGAACCAGACCCAGACGCAGACCCTTGTGGACAGCATGTATGAAACGGTGCTGACCATCTGTGGAATGCCCAACCGGAACGGAGGGACTTCTACCTCTGACACCGGATCAGCGGTCATCATGCGGGACGGCTGGTCGGCAGCGGAAGCCAGAGCCAAGGACACGGAGCTGATTTTCAAGAAGTCCGAAAAGGAATTTTTGAAACTGGTGTTGCGTATCTGCCGGGACATGGGACATCTGAGCCTGAAACTCTCGGCACTGGAAATCCGGTTCACGCGGCGGAATTACGAGAATATCGCGCAGAAATCAACGGTTCTAACCCAGATGCTTGCTTGCGAGAAAATTGCCCCTGAACTGGCATTTACACATTGCGGGTTATTTTCCGACCCGCAGTTGGCCTACCGAATGAGCATGGATTACATGGCCGAGCAGGAGAAAAAAGCGGCGAAGCTCGCCGCACATAACGGAGGTAACGGCGATGGAAGCGGAAACCAGACCGGCGGTCAGAGTGACGGCGAAGGAAATTCGGGCGATTGAGGAAATCATCCGCCGCCGGAATCAGGCGGAAATCAAAGTCGAACAAGGCCAGATCGTGGTCATTGAGATTCGGCGCAAGAAGGTTAACTGACTGTTTGGCAAAGAGCGCCGCACCTTTCGCGGAAGAGCCACACCAAATGGTATAATTTGTGACTGCTCTAGGGAGCAGCGAACAGCCGAAGGGCTTCTGATACCAGAAATGGTATTGGAAGCCCTTCTTTTTTACACTGCGGCATCGATAAGCGGTAAGGCAAACAGAAACTTAAAATTAGGCGCGGCAGACAGCGAATGGGGTTCACCTCTCCCCCCACAGAAGGCCGTTCAAATCGGCCTCGCGCCATATATATCGCCGATGGCCTCCCACCGGCGACGAAACCCGGAAACGGGCAAAGCGGTTCCCCGGCACCGTAAGCCGGGGATATGTGGGTTGTTAGCTCAGCTGGTAGAGCAACGGACTGTTAATCCGCAGGTCACAGGATCGAAGCCTGTACAGCCCTCCATAACAGCAGCAGGGAAGCTGCTCTATCAAAAACGCAGACGGGAGACAACCCGTAAAAACAGAGATCACGGCGGAGGGAACCGCCTCACCAAACGCAGGAGGAATAATTATGGCAAAAATCGACACAAATCTCATTGAAGGTTATGCGGACATGACCCCGGAACAGAAGCTTGCCGCTTTGGAGGGCTTTGAGTACGAGGACAACACCGCAGAACTGGAAAGGCAGAAAAACGCGCTGTCCAAGGCCAATTCCGAGGCTGCGGAATGGAAGCGTAAGCACAACGCGCTTCTGACTGACGAGCAGAGGAAGCAACAGGAGCAGGCCGAAAAGTGGGAGAACATGGAAAAGGAGCTGGCCGGTCTGCGGAAGGAAAAAACCGTTGCCGGTTACAAAGCAAAGCTGGTTGCGCAGGGCTATGATGAAGCCCTTGCGGACGCTACTGCGGCGGCCATGGAATCCGGCGATATGGCTACGGTTTTTGCCAACAACCAGACGTTTTTGGAAAAATACGCCCAAAAAGTCATTGCGGACAAGCTGAAAAGAACGCCCAGAGGCGCGGATGGAAACCCCGGCGGCGCAATGACCAAGGCGGATTTCCTGAAACTCGACACCAAATCCCAGATGGAGTTTATCAAGAACAATCCTGACTGGAAAACAATTTTGAAATGATTATGGAGGTAAAACATTATGGCTACTTATCTTGGCTTTCCGTTTGACCCCGAGCTGTTTAACTACAACTGGGCAAATGCGAAAGACCCCACCCTGACCGCGATGTTTGAGAGCGGTGCTGTCGCCCCGAACGCAGAACTGGCGGGCTTGATTTCCAACGGCTCTGACTTTTATACGCTGCCGTTCTACAAAGTCATTGGCGGCACTCCTGAGAACTACGATGGCGCAACTGACATCACCCTGACCGACCCCGAAGGCAGCGCTCAGAATGGTATCGTGTTTGGCCGCGCCCACGGCTGGAAGGAGAAGGACTTCATCGTTGATTACAACAGCGGTGCCGACCCCATGCAGCAGATCGTGTCTCAGGTGTCCAAGTATTGGCAGAAGCAGCGTCAGTCCATCATGCTGAAAATCTTGAATGCTGTGTTCGGTGTGACCGGCAGCGGTGAGTTTGCCGGTTGGGCGAACCACATCACTGACCTGTCTTCCGCATCCACCACTGTTGCGGATGCAAACAAGATGGGTGCGACCACCATTGGCGATGCGATTCAGAAGGCCGTGGGCGACAATCAGGACGCTTTCCGGCTGGTGTTCATGCACAGTAAGGTCGCCACCAATATGGCTGGCCTGAAGCTGCTGGACTTCCTGAAATACACCGACGCCAACGGCGTTGAGCGCCCCCTCCGCATTGGCACCGTGAATGGCATGACTGTTGTCGTAGATGACAGCTGCCCCGCCACCGCCGCTACCAGCGGAGAAAGTGCGAAAGCGGCCACCTACACCACCTACGTCCTCGGCCTTGGCGCAATTCAGTACGCCCCCGCCCCCGTGAAGGTTCCTTCCGAGCTGACCCGCGATGCTCTCAAGGGCGGCGGCTATGACGCGCTGGTGACCCGTATCCGCGAAACCATGCACCCCAACGGTTTCAGCTTTACCAAGCCCACTTCCGGCTACACCGCTTCTCCCACGGATGCGCAGCTTGCGGCATCTGCCAACTGGTCTATCGTGGCCGACCCGAAGACCATTGCGCTGGCAAAGATCATCACCAACGGCTAAGGAGGTTCACCATGTTCTATGTTTCTGACGGGAAAGTGTATGTGCGCGAGGGAGATCACTTTCGCAACGTGGGCTTTACCGCAAAGGACAAGGTGATTACCCGGCGCGAACTTGAGAGCACTTCTGTGGTGATGGGAACGGTAGTCGTTGATACCCTCAACGACCCCGTACCGCTCACCCGCGAGGAAGTTATCACCAAGTTTGGTTTATCGGAGAATAATCCTATTCCCGTTATCAAGAAACCACGCAAGAAGGCGGGAGAACCCGTAGAATGAAAGGAGGTAAGAAACCGTGCAGGAAGCCGAGAAAAACGCATTGGTAAAAGCCATGGCGAATGAAGCCGACGAAAGCACGGTTTCTGCCTACCTTGGCATTGCGGCAAGTAAGATTTGCCGCAGGGCATACCCGTTTGACCCTTCCATTATGGAGGTTCCGGAGCAGTACAGCTATCTACAGGTGGAGATTGCTACGTATCTTCTGAACAAGCGGGGCGGCGAGGGGGAGCTGTCTCACAGCGAGAACGGCATTTCCCGTTCCTACGAGAATGGGGACGTTCCGGAATCCATGATGCGACAGATCGTTCCCATGGCCGGGGTTCTGTGAGGTGACAGTATGAGAATCATGGAGCGAAACAAGCAAAGCTTCTGGTATCTGCTGTATGACCGGAAAGTGCCTGTCACCGACGAAGACGGCAACGAAACCGGCGAGGAAACTGTTGTGTACAAACCTGCCGTTTCCTTCCACGCCAACGTATCCGCTGCGACCGGGGCTTCTCAGGTGGAGCAGTTCGGCAATCTTGCCGGGTATGACAAGGTCATCGTTACGGATGACATGACCTGCCCTGTTGACGAGAATACCGTGCTGTTTCTGGACAAGGAGCCTGTGTATGACGAGGACGGGAAGCCCCTGTATGACTACATGGTCAGACGGGTGGCAAAGTCTCTGAACTCAGTGTCCATCGCCGTTACGAAGGTGAGCGTGTCGTGAGCTACAAGAAAATCGTGGCTCCGCTGTCGGTTCCCGGCATTCAAAAGATTCAGGACGAATTGAAGGAATACAAACGCTGGCAGAAGGACAAGGCAAAGGAACTGGCCGAAAGGCTGGCAATGCTGGGTGCTTCTGTGGCTTCCATCCGGTTTTCGCGAGCTGTTTACACCGGGATGAGGGATGCAACCGTGTCCGTCGTGGCAATCCCGAATGGTTACGCCGTAAAGGCCGATGGGGAATCCGTCCTTTTCATTGAATTTGGAGCCGGTATCACCTACGGAACCGGGCACCCGGAAGCGTCGGAGTTTGGCATGGGGGCTGGCACCTACCCGGACGGGAAAGGTCATTGGGACGACCCCAAAGGCTGGTATCTGCCCAAAGACAAGGGCGGCGGCCACACATACGGAAATCCTCCTGCAATGCCCATGTATGAGGCGAGAAAAGCGATTGAGCAGGAGCTTCCGAGAATCGTTATGGAGGTGTTCAGGGCTTGATTGATATTGAAAAGCTGATATATACCCCCATTGCCGAGGCTCTGCGAAAGCGCTTCAAGGGCATTTCGGTATCCGGAGAATATGTGAACGCTCCTCCAAAATTCCCCTATGTAAGCATCGTAGAGCAGGACAATTATATGTCCGCGAACAGACTGGACAGCAGCGACCGGGAAAAGTTTTCCACGCTGATGTACGAGGTTAATGTCTACTCCGACAAGGCAGGAAGCAAGAAAAGCGTATGCCGGGAGATTATGGGCGTTATAGACGAAATGCTCTACAAACGGAATTTCACGCGAATTTCGTTGTCCCCTGTTCCGAATATGGAAAACGGGACGATTTACCGTCTGGTAGCCCGGTATCGGGCGGAGACGGACGGCGGAACAATTTACCGCAGGTAAATATGCTTTACCTTTCCGTAAGGGCGGAAAGAGAGCCGAAGGGCTGCTTCACAGGAGGCAGCCCGTTTTTTATTACAACGAAAGGAATGATGACTTATCGCGATTTCTACCTATAAGGTCTTCCTCATGAAAAAGGGAACCACCGGCAACACCTACGAAAAGCTCATTGACATCAAGGAATTCCCTGATCTGGGCGGCGATCCGGAGATGCTGGAAACCACTACCCTGTCTGACAAGATGCAGACCTACATCGCCGGTATCCAGTCCTTGGATGCCCTCTCCTTCACGGCGAACTACACCTTGGATGACTACAAGAAGCTGGTGGCTCTCAACGGAAAGACCGAGAGCTACGCTGTGTGGTTCGGCGGAACCGGTGACGGCACGAACCTGACCCCTACCGGCTCTGACGGCAAGTTCAAGTTCGATGGTCAGCTGACTTGCTACCCCACCGGCGGCGGCGTCAACGAGGTTGTAGACCTGAACATTTCCATTGCCCCGTCCACGCCCATTGAGCTGGACGACGCGACCTGAGCCAAAACACAGACCACACATTTTTAAGGAGGATTAGCGATGGCTAAGAAAATCTGCATTCCCTACAACGGCAAGAAGTACACGCTGGAATTCACCCGCTCCACGGTTTCCGCCATGGAGAAGACCGGGTTCTCCATCAATGAGCTTGGCGACAAGCCCGCTACCATGATTCCCATGCTGTTCAGCGGCGCTTTCGCGGCCAATCATCCCAACACCAAGGTTGCTACCATCAACAAGATTTACGACGGTCTGAGCAATAAGACTGGCTTGGTAAAGGCGCTGACGGAAATGTACTCCGAGGCCGTGTACACCCTGCTTTCCGATGATGAAGAGGAAAACGAGGGAAACCCCGGCTGGGAAGCAGTCGAGTAAGCGAACTTCTTTCCGAAAACGGAGGGGGTGGGGAGACCCCTACCCCCTCTTACGCTTACACAAATATCTTCAAGAAGTTATTCCCGTACTATCTTGCAATCGGCATGACCTATGACCAGTTCTGGAATCAGGACGTGGAACTGGTGAAAGCCTACCGGGAAGCTGACAAGATCAAACGGGACTTGAAGAATCAGGATATGTGGATGCAAGGGGCTTATTACTATGAAGCCCTTCTGGATGCCGCCCCGGTTCTGCGGTTCAGTTTCAGCAAGAAGCCGCCGAAGCCAATTCCATACCGGGAGCAGCCCTTTGAGCTGCACACTGGGCAGCGGAAAGCGGCGGATAGTGGAGAAAAGCAGCTGACCCAGCAGGAAAAGAGCGACAAAAAGGCAAAAGCCATGATGGAGATGTTTATGGTATCCATCAACAAGAAATTTGAGAAGAAGGGCGGTGAAGGGAATGGCTGACAATGTGGAAATGCAGGGCATTGAGTTTCAGATTGTGAATGACAGTGCCGCGGCATCCGCAGGGGTGGAGGTTCTGGCAAAAAAGTTGACAGAGCTAAAAACGTCGATCAGCGGTTCCACAACTGCCCTTTCCAAAGTTGCAGCGGGAATTTCGCAGATCAAGAATGCCGTGAACAACATGAATACCGGCGATTTTGCGAACAAGATGAACCGCATCAGCGACACGCTGAGCAACCTGAAATCTAAGACGGAAGGCCTGAAAATTTCGTCTTCCATCGCAAACCAGCTTACGGACATAACCGCCGCTCTCGACAATCTGAAATGGACAGATGGAGATAAGCTGTCCGCTCTCGCCGATGGCTTACGCCCTCTTTCTGAGATTGGTAAAGCCAACCTGACCACTTTCATCAATCAGCTTGGGAAATTGCCTGAGGTCATTGAGGATTTGGAAAAAGCGGATATTGATAAGTTCACTCAGCAGATGAAAGACTTGGCTTCGGCCATGAAACCATTTGCGGATGAAATGAACAAGGTTTCCTCCGGCTTTTCGGCATTTCCAAGCAGAATTCAAAGGCTGATTACATCGACGGAGCAGTACAACGGTACGGTAAGGCGGGCAACCACAAGCACAAATGCTTGGAACAGTGCGCTCAAAGCAATCAGTTTTGCGGCCATATACCGGGCGGCGGCAAAGCTCCTGGGTATCGCAATTGCAAAATCGTCCCAGTATACGGAGGATTTGAACCTATTCACCGTTTCAATGGGGAAGTACGCCGAGGAAGCCTATAACTACGCCCAGAAGGTTTCTGAGGTAATGGGCATTGACCCCGCTGAATGGATGCGGAATCAGGGCGTGTTTAACACAATTATCTCTGGTTTCGGCGTTGCCGGTGACAAAGCAGCGTTCATGTCCAAGAACCTTACCCAGCTTGGCTATGACCTTGCATCTTTCTACAACCTGGATTTTGCATCTGCCATGCAGAAAGTGCAGTCTGGTATCGCTGGCGAATTGGAACCCATGCGCCGCCTTGGTTACGATCTATCCGTAGCCAGGTTGGAGCAGGAGCGGTTGAATCTTGGCATCGACAAGAGCGTTTCCTCCATGACCCAGGCTGAAAAGTCCCAGCTCCGCTACTATGCCATGATGACCCAGGTAACACAGGTGCAGGGTGATATGGCACGAACGCTGGAACAGCCTGCAAATATGCTGCGTGTGCTGAAAGCACAGTTTGAACAGTGCGCTAGAGCAATCGGTAATCTGTTCATCCCTATTCTGGTGAAAGTCCTCCCATTTGCTATCGCTGTTGCAAATGCTCTCAGAGAAATCATTACTGCTATCGCCGGCCTATTTGGCGTTACGCTTCAAGCCCCTGACTGGGGAGATTCCTTTGGCGGCGCAACCGCAGGAAGCGGAGCGATTGCCGACAACATGGACAGTGCCGCCGGTTCGGCGAAGGAACTGAAACGATACCTTGCCGGGTTTGATGAACTGAATGTCCTCCCAGACCAGAGCAATGGCGGAGGTGGAGGCGGTGCAGGAGGCGGCGGTGGAGGTCTGGACTTCCCCACTCCTGGATATGACTTCCTGGAAAATGCCGTAACGAAAAAGATTGATGCCTGGAAAAAGAAGCTACAGCCGTTCGTTGACTGGATTACAAGTCACCTGAAAGAAATCGGAGAAATTGCGGAGGGCATCGCCGCGATATTTTTGGCGTGGAAGATATCCGAATCGCTTATACGCGGCGTAGATACCCTTTCCGGCTTTTTCAAAAACATCTCTAAGGTTGGCTCTCTCACGCTCGGCGGAATCGGTCTTATCGCCGACCTTAACGAGTTTATGAAATCCCTGAAAGACATTCAGGAGAATGGAGCAAACTTCTCCAACGTTTCAAAACTTATAAGCGAGTTTGCGGGAATGGTCGGCGACATCGCAGTCCTTGGGGGAAAGTATAAACTCGGCGGTGCGCTAAAACTTGTTCAGGGAGTAGGAGAATATGCCAGTGCAATAAAGGATATTGCGGATAATGGAACAAACTGGGAGAACGCCAACACCGCAATTAGAGGGCTTACCAATATAACGATTGGAATTGGCGTTCTTGCTGGGCGCTTGGATGTTTCAGGCTGGGCAATGGCTATTCAAGGGCTTTCCTCCGTCATAACAGAAATTGCTGCCAACTGGGAAACAATTAAAAAGGGCGATTGGAGCGGCGTTGATAAAGCAACGCTTTTGATCGGCGCAATCCAAATCATGGGTGGCATTGCCACTGCTCTTGACCTTTTCTCCAAGCTCAAAGGCATATCCAATGCCGGAAGCGCCGCGAAATCTGTATCTCAGACGGCAGAAGCGGCAGGGAATCTCGGCGAATCAATCGGTGGAAACCTAAGCCCAAAAATGCTTAGCCTTGCAAAAAACATCGGTCTTGGCGTGGGGATTCTTGCGGAAGTCGCCGCTGGCGCAATCATCTTCGTTGGCGCGATCGCGGTTCTTGGCTGGGAACTGAGCAAGGTCGGCGAAGCGTGGCAACCAGTCATTGGCAATGCCGGGACGGTGGCAACCGCTGTTGGCGTCGGAACCGTACTTATGGCCGCTATTGGCGTCGCCTGTTATGCCCTTGGCGCTGCCGGAGCAACGGTCGCTTTGAATGTCGGCATAGGAGCGGCCATTCTTCTGGAACTTGGAGTTGCGACCGCTTTGTTTCTTGCGGAAATTTGGGGCGTCGGAAAAGGACTGGACGAAATCGGCAAGGCGTGGGAACCCGTTTTGAATAATGGTGAGGATATCGCCACTGCAATAGGTATCGGAACCGGACTGCTTGTCGGAATCGGCGTTGTTACAGCCGCGCTCGGAGCAGCAACGGTTGGAACGGCAGGACTTCTCCCGTTGGCTATCGGGCTCGGAACAGCAATCCTCGTTGAGCTGGCAGGCGCGTTCATACTTTTTACGGAAAGCCTTGTCGCGGTTGCAGACGAGCTTAATGGCAATTTGGCCCCATCTATGCGAGACCTGAATGGTGCGCTTCCACAGCTTACATCCGACACACATGATTTCACGGTATTCATGACCAGTTTGGCGTCTGAAATCTCCAATTACACCGATAGCATGGGCAGCATCACGTGGGACAGCATTGTCGGCGGGTTCAGGAAACTTTTCGCAGGAAATCCAATTCGTGATTTTGCGGATAATGTCGGAGCCGTAGCAAGTGATGCCTCCGTTTTAAATGAAAAGCTTACCACTGCGAACGGGGAATTAGAGACGGCGGTAACGCTACTGACCGATTATATCACATTTATGACCACGATGAAGCAACTGACCGGTGACGCAGGAACCATCGAGCTTTCTACTGGAATCTTTACAAACCTGAAAGATGCTGGTTCAAAACTGGTTACGGGATTCTCTGTGGGAATGGTTGCGGAAAAGCCCAAGCTTACAGCAGCGTTCAGCGATATTCTGGCAGCCCAGAATACGTTCGCCAACCGGTTCTTAAACGGGTGGACAAGCCTCTGGTCAAGCGTGAGTATTTCCTTTGCCGGTTACTGGAACAACGTGTTAGGTAACATGGCAATCGGGCTTAACTCCATTGTCTACGCAACAAATACCATTATATCTGCTGTAAATGCGCTTATGCGCACCATCGGATATACGGGCGGTATCTCGGCGATTCCAACAGTTTCCATTCCGCGCTATGCCGACGGTGGTTTCGTAGACCAAGGCCAGCTGTTCATTGCCCGTGAAGCCGGTGCGGAAATGGTTGGCTCCATTGGCAGACGGACAGCGATTGCCAACAACGACCAGATCGTTGAGGGCATCACCTACGGTGTTCGGGAAGCCAATGACGATGTTGTTACTGCTATCTATGCTGTTGCTCAGCAGATTATCGCGGAAATGCGGAATCAGGACAATGGAGGTGGCGGCGGATATGACTTCGACCGGGCTGTCCGGGATGCTCAGCGCAGGAACGCAAGAATGTATGGATAAACGAAAGGAGTGAAAACGGCATGAAGATGATGCTCAAGATAAACGGCGTGGACTTCATGCCGTTCATCGCCAAACAGGGCGTAAAGTGGCAGCGCAACGACATTGACGCACCCAATTCCGGGCGCACAATGGACGGAACAATGCAACGTGGCCGGGTGACAACCAAAATCCGTCTGGACATCACCTGCCGCCCGCTAAAGGCTGAGGAAGCTATGACCGTGTTGCATACCATTCTCCCGGAATATGTGATCGTGGACTACTACGACCCTATGAGCGGGTACCGCAACAATGTGACCATGTACTCCAACAATAACCCTGCGTCTTTCCTGATAGAGAAGCCGGAAGACGATTGGTGGAGCGGCATTACCTTTCCACTGATTGAGAGGTGACGGGCGCTTATGCAGAACGTATCACAGGAATACCGGGACATTGTAGCTGGCAACCACTGGTTTGAAAACCGCCTCTGCATCGGTGATACCGGAAAGCTAATTGACAAAAGCGGAAGCGCAATCACGTTCGGCGGAGTGCGCATTCTGGTAGATAGCGGTGGCGCCGAAACCGGCTACGGTGAAGAACTGCTGATATCCATGGAGCAGAAGCAACCGCTTCTTTCCGATTCTCCTGACGTTGGAAAAACCTGCGCCGGTGAGATCAACGTTGAAATGATTCATCCATATGGTGATATCCCAAAACGTGCGCTTCTTCGGCCATATATCAGAGCTGCAAATGAGAATGCCGCCTCTGAATGGCTGCCCCAAGGAAAGTATTACATTGACAAACGGAGCGAAGGAGAAATCGGCGACCGGACAAAACTAACGCTCCACGGATACGACGGGATGCTGCTTCTGGAAGAAGACTATCCGGCAGAATCCTCACTTAACTGGCCTGCAAGTGACATTGAAGTTCTGAAAGAGATTTCCGATGCAGTCGGCATCTCGCTGGATAGCCGGGTATATCAAATCGTCACTTCTGGTTACGAAATCCCGTACCCTGCCGGGTACAGCTGCCGTGAGGTCATTGGCTACATCGGCGCAATGTACACCGGCTCCTGGGCTATGACGGCCACCGGAGAATTGATGCTGGTCACGCTCACGGGGCTTCCGAAGGAAACCAACTATCTGATTGTTGGCGGAAGCGATAACAGAGCGATCACGTTTGGAGGTGTCAGAATCCTTGTTTGATAAGTTTATCATCGGGTCTGCCGCCGACAGCCTGAAAATATCAGATACACTCAGCGCGTACAGCCGCGTCACGTTGAAGGTTGCTGACGGCGTGGAGTATACGGCGGGTACAGACAGCGGCAGGGAACTGATCTCCGAAAACCCTTTCGGAACTCAGAAAATGGCAAACGATATGTTGGCCAGAATCAACGGCTTTTCCTACCAGACGTATACGGCTACAGGCGCAATCTTAGACCCGGCGGCGGAGATTGGAGACGCGGTTCAGGTTGATGGAACCTATGGCGGCATTTACAGCGTGTCAAAGTCCTACGGGAAAATGATACGCGCGGATGTTTCCGCCCCCGGCTCTGAGGAAATCGACGAATCCGTTCCCTATAAATCCCACGAAACACGTAAGGTAGAACGTCAGTTTATAGAAACCCGGGCGCAACTGAAAATTCAGGCCGACCAGATTTCCGCCGAAGTCTCTGCCCGTATCGAACAGGGAGATGAACTCACCTCGCGGCTGGACATTCAGAGTGACCAGATCTCCGCGCGGGTGACCAAAACCGGAGGTAGTAGTTCGTCCTTTGGCTGGGAGCTGCTTGACGATTCCTGGACGGTCAAGGCCAACAATACCACGGTGTTCCAGATCACCAAGTCCGGCGCAGAAGTCCGTGGAAAGATCACCGCCTTAAGCGGCAAAATCGGCGGTTTCGACATCCAATCGGACTACCTAAGCTATAACAATCAGGTCTGGAACGGCACCAACAGCCGGGGTATTTACATTGGTGTCAACGGCATTCAGTGCGGCTCTGAGGCTAACGGTGTGCAGATTACGCCGACCGGGAATCTGTACGCTGAGAATGGCTATTTCCGGGGAAGCGTCAGCGCCGGAAGAATTGACTATGGTGGCGACGATGGGTACCTTGACGGGTCAGGGCTTGCCAGTCACAGTGTCTACGGCTCGGAAATCGGCTACAACACCATATCCACGGCCTATACCAGCGGAGGTATCAATACATCGCTTGGGTATGCGGATTTTGCAAATGGTGTGTTCAATGGATGGAATACTGCAAGTTACGTTGATGCGGCCGTATTATTTGCGTCGAGCTTCTATTTCAAAGACTACGAAGTAGCTTGGCGAACAATCACGGACGGAAACGGATTATCACAAACTGTATTAGTGAGGGCTTAAGTATGGAAAAACTGAAAACCGCAACAGGAAAAGAATTCAACTGCGATTATTTCAACCCTTTCCCCCAGGCGGGGCAGATAAACATCCGCATTCTCGGGGAATCCCTGGCGACGATTGCCACGGTATTTGCAAATCCCGCTGAAACAGTGCAAATGTGGTGGGAAGGGCAGTACGCCGCCCAATATACGAAGATAATCGCTATCGTACCGGAAACCGGCGCGGTGCGTGTGGTGCTGGGAAAGGAGTAAAAATGAACCCTGTAATGAAACTTAGGGCAGTCCTGAATACCCTTGAGGGCGTTCAGGTCGCAGGACGGGAAAACTGGGACAGGATGCTGGGCAGTATGCAGGCCATTGAAGAAGTGGTGCAGGCGCTGTCTGCGCCTCCTGAACCTGACAAGGAGACTGAACAGGAGGAAGCAGATGGCAGATAAAGCAATATCCGAGCTGATTGCAGCGGAACAGATAAAAGCTTCTGACCTTTTCGTCCTGGAACAGGACAGCGCGGCAAAGAAGCTGACGGGACAAATTCTGCTGAACTGGCTGACCGCCGCCGCTGACGGCCATGGCGGTATCAGCAGCATCGTGAAGCATTCCACCAGCGGCCTGACGGATACATACCGCATTACGCTTGCCGATACGACTACCTTTGATTTCAACGTGTCCAACGGCAAGGGCATTGCAACCATTGCCAAAGTATCCACAAGCGGCCTTGTGGATACATACCGCATCACCTACAACGACAGCACCAACAGCACGTTTACCATCACGAACGGTGCAAAGGGCGATAAGGGCGACAACGCATACGTCTGGATTCGGTACGCGGCTCAGAAGCCAACGGCGGCTTCTCACAGCTTCGGTGTTCTCCCTGACAACTGGATGGGCGTATACAGCGGCAATTCCGCAACTGCCCCAACGGACTGGACGAAGTATCAGTGGTTCGAGATCAAGGGCGAAAAGGGCGACATCGGGAACCCGGCGCTGTTGACCAGCCAGTCCGTAACATATCAAGCCAGCACATCCGGGAATGTTATACCGTCCGGAAACTGGCAAGGCAGCATTCCCACGGTAGCACAGGGCGCTTACCTGTGGACGCGAGTTGCAATGACATTCAATTCCGGAACCCCGATTTATGCCTACTCCGTCTCCCGCATGGGCTTGGATGGCACCGGTGCTGTATCCAAAGTGTGCGGCAAAGAACCTAACTCCAATGGCAACGTTGAGCTAGAAGCTGAAAATGTTGGGGCATTGCCTAGTGCTGGCGGTTTAATGACCGGAAATATTGTCATGAACTCCCATCAAATTAAAGCATTAGGTGCGCCCACGGACAGCGCTGATGCCGCGACCAAGGGGTACGTAGATACGGCGTTAAGTAATGCCAAAACGATTGCGAAGACTGCAACGTTAACTGCTGCCGGTTGGTCTGCCAGCGCCCCGTATACCCAGTCTGTTACGGTCTCCGGTCTGACGGATACAAAACGTGCGATGGCTTATCCAGTGTACGGGAGCAACACGGACATCAACCTTGCGCTGAAAGAGGCGTGCGGCATGGTGAGCTTCGCTTCCCGGTCGGGCAGTACGCTGACGTTTACCTGTCTTGAGGACAAGCCCACGGTGAATATTCCGATTACGGTGGAGGTGTACGTATGAGCATTGCAGTGCCTTTATATGGATTTGGTGCCAGCGGCGGCACAGGCGGCACACTTACCGTCACTGCCCCGGCGAACGTCACGGTGACTGTTTCCAAGGATGGCAAGACAAAGACCAAGAACTCCGGCACCAGCGGCGTGGTGGTGTTCAAGGGTCTTGCAAGCGGGACGTGGACTGTTACTATCACCGGCGACGGCAAGACTGCTCAAAAGAATGTTGTGGTCACAACCGATTATTCCACCGTGATTGCATTTTTTGCAGCCACCATCAATATCACCTATCCCGCCGGTTCGACCTGCACTTGCTCTGACGGTACAACGACTCTATCCGCCCCTGATACCAGCGGTACATGGGCTTGCATCGTACCGAACGCCGGGACTTGGACGGCGACCTCCACAAGTGGGACGGAGACCGACAGCAAGGCCGCAACTATCACCACGGATGGCCAGAGTGTGAGCGTTGCGCTTAGCTATTTTTTATGGCTGTACAAGGACGGAGATACCTGCGATGCAGTGTCCGGCGGGTGGTCTTCGCCCGTGTGGTGTCACGAAGACTTTTCAAAGGTTGTCACCTTTAACGAAAGTAGTATGCAGATATCTACCGAGGTTTTCGGCGGCTCTGTTGCATATGGGCATGTCTTTACAAACTCTGTGATAGACCTGTCCGAAATTTCGACACTGAAATTCCGAATAACAGGAATAGGGGCAACATCGAGCGGCGGCAATGCGTTCTCCTTCCAGCTCTGCGTCGCGTCCGAGTTTCCAAACAAACAGACCCCGAGTTTCCCGGTTTCGCTGAGCATAACAAAAACAGGGTTGTTCTCTGTGGACGTATCATCCATGAACGCCGGATGCGTTGGAGTGTGGATAACCACTAGGGGCTATGCCAAAACAACGATGACAATAAGCGAAGTTTGGGGGGAGAAGTAGTGATTTACATTGATTCCGATTTCAAGTGCCATACCACAAACCCCGACGGCATGTACACACCTGTAGAAACCGCCGCTTTTGATGGTAAATGCCCCACCTATATCGAAGGTTATCGCTACGTACCGGCGGGTCAGACGTGGACACGCGCCGACGGCGTGGTGTTCACCGGTGAGATGATCGCCCCATGGAAGCCGTGGGCAGAGTTGGACACCGCTCAGCGGGAGTATGAGCGGGAGCAGTATCAGGCTCTCGCTGCTCAGAATGCTGAATACGAATCCGCATTATCCGGAATCGAAACCGCTCTGGGGGTGAATAATACGTGACCATTGAAGAACGCAAAAACGCCATCCTTGCGAAAATCACCGAGATCAAGGCCAGCGGCGGCGAGGAACAGTTGAAAGAGCTGGATGAAGCCTACAAGAAAGGGGTTGACAGTCTGTGACACAAGAGGAAAGAAAAAGCATCATGTATACCCAGGGGCGTGCGAACGCGCTTGCCTTGCAGGAGAAAGCCCCGGACATGACAGGCACCGAACTGAACGCGACGGATAGCGACATTCCCAGTTTCAAGGCTGCTGTCGCAAACAAAAACATGCTGGAGCGCAAGGCCGGGTTTGTGTGTCAATCGTCTGCTGGCCGTGTGGTGCGGTTGGTGCAGCCCTATGACAGCACTATCTATACCCAGGAGCCAGAGGAGCTTCCTGCACAGTGGGGGTTTGCTTGGAGCACCGACCCAGCAAAAGCGTTGCCGTTCGTCGCTATGTCTACCAGCCCCTATAATAAGGGTGACTGCTGCACGGAAAGCGGTAAAGTATACCGTTCAACGTTGGACAATAATGTATGGTCGCCGTCCGCATACCCTCAGGGCTGGGAAGAGGTGAACGTATGACGGTAAAGCAAATTCAGTGCCTTCTGACCTATCTGGGCTATTCTCCCGGCACGATTGACGGCATCGAGGGCAGGAACACCCAAGGGGCAATCCGGGCGTTTCAATCCGACTACGGGCTTACCGTGGACGGGATTCCGGGTGCGGCTACCCAGAAAATGCTCATCGGTGCGATCGCCGGGACGGCGGTAAAGGTGGAAAAGCCGGAGGACAGCACCGCGCCAAAGACCGGGACGTTCTGGGATGATATCAAGTACTTCACCCGGGAGGAGTTCCGGTGCCAGTGCGGCGGGAAATACTGCAACGGCTTCCCCGCAGAACCCGCAGAGGAAACCGTCCGCATGGCCGATGAGATACGCCGCCGGGCGGGGGTTCCCCTGAATGTGAATTCCGGTGTGAGGTGCAAGCGGCACAACGCCGAGGTGGGTGGGGTATCCAACTCCCTGCACACCACGGGACAGGCCGTAGACCTCTCAGGGGCTATCTCCCCGGAGAAACTGTATGCCATAGCCCAGGAGGTGCAGGCCGAGAAAATCCCCGGGCGGGGCGGTCTGGGGCTGTACGGATGGGGCATCCACGAGGATAACGGGAAGTACAGCCGGTGGAACGGCTGAGAAGGGAGTATGCCAATGGAAGAAACAGAAATCGCCGGGCGGCTTTCTGCGGTAGAACAGCGGAGCAAATCCAACTCCCACCGTCTGGACGCGCTGGAACGGCACACGGAAGCGGTAAACACACTGGCAACATCCGTCGCCGTCATGGCGGAGAAGGTGGAAGTTACCGGGGAGAAGGTTGATGGCCTCTGCACGGACGTGCAGGAGCTGAAATCCGAACCCGGCAAGCGGTGGAAGGGCGTTGTGGAAAAGGTCATCTACATCGTTGTGGCCGCTGTCGTAGGGTTTATTCTTGCCCGGCTTGGGCTGGGCTGATTTTTAAGGAGGAAAACAAAATGTACGAACTGAAAGACACCATCGAGGGCATGACAAGCGCTGACTATAAGGAGCGCTTTAAGGCCGAGTACCAGCAGGTAAAAATCCGGTACGACAAACTGGACGCAATGACCGTGAAGTACGAGGCTGGAACGTTGCCGTTCACCCCCAACTGCTCGCTCGATCTTCTGAAGGAGCAGAAGAAGCACATGGGGAATTACATCCGTTGCCTGAAAATCCGCGCTGAAATCGAGGGCATTACGCTTTAAGGAGGAAAACAAAAATGATTAACTGGGTTGTACGTATCAAAAACAAGAACTTCTGGTTGGCCGCGATTCCCGCGCTGCTTCTGCTGGTGCAGACGGTGGCCGCCCTGTTCGGCTTTACGCTGGACTTGGGCGAGATCGGCGACAAGCTTCTGGCCGTGGTGAACGCCGTGTTTGCCCTGCTGGTGATTCTGGGAGTTGTGAACGACCCCACCACCGCCGGTATCGCTGACAGCAAACTGGCAAGAACCTACAGTTCCCCCAAGGAGGACTGATGTGATAAGTGGATAAAGTCCCGTGGAATCGGGTGATTCTGGATGAGTTCTGTTCTCTGGCGATTCTTACGCCGCTGGAGGAAAAGATCATCCGCACCCGAGCCGCCGGATGGAGCCAGACAAAACAGTGCCACAAGTTTTGTGTGTCCCAAGCCACTATCACAAGAACGATTAAAAAGTTGCGGATAGAATACGAATTGTGCAGAAAGTACAGTGACAAGCTCCCTGAAAATCTGAAATTCTGATTCTGCGTGACGATTTATTGACGATTTATTGACGAAATCCCGACGAGTAGATGATGATTCTACCGTCGGGATTTTTGTTATTCTATAGGTAGAAGGTGGCCACCTCCTAATATTTTGAAGGAGGACTTCTAAACTATGGAAGTAGAAAAGGATTATGCAAGCAAAGGCGTAGCCGGTGCCGGTCTTGGCACGGGTATTGCCGGTCTGGCGCTGGGCGTGATGAACGCTGCGGGCGGCCTGGGCGCTCTGGCTCTCGGCAACCGCAATTCCGCTCCCCCCGCTCCCGTAATGCCCGCCATGCCCTATGGCTACGGCTGGGGCGGGTGCAGCGAGAACATGCCCGTGAGCCGGTATGAACTGGATCGTGAGCAGCAGCTCGCCGCCAAGGATTCCGAAATCGCGCTGTTGAAGGCAAACGCCTACAACGACCAGAAATCCATTGAGCTGTACGCTTACATTGACGGACAGCTCAAGGACATTCGCAAGACCCTGTGCGATCAGGCCGTACACAATCAGCGCACCGAGGACAGCTTCGCGCTGGTTCGTCAGGACGTGGAATGCGTTCGGGCTGAACTGTCCAAGGACATCAAGATCGAGGCAGAGCGGCGCTGCTGCGCTGACAATTCCATCGTGACCTACGCCAACGCGACCTTCTATCCGAAGCAGGTTGCCGACGTGACCACCGGAACCGGAACCACGGCACAGACGCTGTACAACCCCCTGCCCAAGTGCGGCGGGGGCTGCAACGGTTGATTCCCGACAATTGGGGCGGCAACCGCCGCCCCATACTTTCAAGGAGGTAATTTATGATTCCTATGGAAAACGTGCAGGCAGGGCTTGCAAGATTCATTGACAGAAGCATTGCCCCAAGTCTTTCCGGCTGGGACAGAGTTCTGGTTGCCGGGGCTGGGGGGCTGCTTACCGCAAATTTCCCGAAGATTATTGCCCAGTACGCAGATCATCCCATGGTAAAGGCGCTGGGCGTTTACGATATGGAGCATGGCACGGTGGACGTTGACGCCCTGTACAACGCCGCAAAGCCATACATGGGGACAGAGGCGCTGCCCGTGAAAATCCCCGGAATCGGGCTTACGCTCAAGCTGGGAAAGCAAGATATTGATACGCTGTATGCGTACATTCAGGAGGGCATCAGATGAAAGAAATCAAACTGCTGATGGAGCACATTGAGGACGAGCTGGAAGACGCGCACACCTACGCGGAGCTGGCCGTGGAATATAAGCACGACGACCCGGAGCTGGCAGACCTGTTTTACAGGCTGAGCGGGGAGGAAATGAACCACATGAACGCCCTGCACAAGGCCGTTGTTTCCCACATCGAGGAATACCGCAAGCAGAAGGGCGAGCCGCCTGCGGCCATGATGGCCGTCTATGAGTACCTGCACAAGCGGGATATTGAACGGGCGGAGAACGTCGGAGTGGTGCAGGGGATGTATAAGCGGTAAGCGTGGCAAATTTCGTGTCAAATGGCGTGTCAAATTTGTGCCCTAAAAACGTACCGCACGCAGAAAAATATTAAAATCTGCGGTAATATTTTCCCACAGAATAGTTCGGAGAACGTGGGAATATAGCTGATAAAGCAATAAAAAAGCCCTAGAATTGATTTCTAGGGCTTTTTCTGCATGGTGACCCGTACGGGAATCGAACCCATGATTAAAAATCAAAAAAGCGTTGGTATACAACGATTTTTCAAAATCCGTGTCAAATGGCGTGTCAAATTTGTGCTTTTTTATCTGCGTTTGACACAAAGAAGTTTCGGAAATCCTGCGCCTGTTTTGCAATGTCTTTCTGCGCCAGATGTGTATATATTTTGTGCATCGTTTCGTCATCTGCCCACCCGCCAATTTTCATTGCTATCTTTTTCGGCATCTGGAGGTGATAAGCCAGAGACGCGAAGCTGTGCCGCAATCCGTGGTTCCCGACTTTCGGCAGGCCGTTGGCGGAACAAATCTCGTTTATCCTTGTGCATATCCACCCGCCGGTCAGGTTGACGATATAGCCTTCCTTGTTATCAACTGCCTTTAGTGCTTCCATCAGCGGCTCAATAATCGGCACCGTGCGCCGGGAAGAATCGTTTTTATTCTGCTTCTTGTGAACCAGCTTGCCGCCGTCCCCGGCCACTCTTGCCCCGTGGACATATATTATTTCGTTCTTGAAATCGACCTTGTCCCACGTCAGCGCCAGCATCTCAGACCTGCGCAAGCTGGATAATTCCAGCAGTGCAGCAATTTCTATCGATTCCCCTTTTATGGCTTCCAGGAACACCGGTATCTGATCCGGGTCAAGGTACGGCTTTTCGTTGTGTTCCTTTTCCGGCAGGGTCACCCGCGGCCTGCGTCCGGTTTCCTCGAATATCGCTGCGGAAATCAGCATCCACACGTTTTTGATATATTTCGGGGACAGCGATTTTGCTTCCCTGCGGATGGCGGCTTGCCACTGTTCGTCCGTGGTGGTGTACACGTCAGCCGCCATCATGCTTTGGAAACGCTGCTTGCGGTAGGATTCATACGCATAAATCGTTGACGGCGACTTGAACCCCTTCCGGGTCGAAATGTATTTGTCGAGAGCGTCCCCCAGGGGAACCCCGTGCTTTATGGGGGCGGTTTTCGCTTCAATAACCCCGTGCTTCATGGCGAGGTATTCCGCCGCGCATTCGTCGTACGTGGGCTTCGTAATGGATACCGTGCGGCCGTCGATATAGATTCTTGTTCGCCATGACCCTGACGGGAGTTGTATTATAGCCGGGAGTTTTACCCCCGGCTCTTTTTTCTTTCTTCCCATAGCGTATCCCTCTTTTTTGATAATTTGCTTACAGTGAAGTGCAGAAGGCCGAACAGCAGTACAATAACAGCCGCCGCACCTGCCCATACGACCGGAGAAACATTATCAGACTGTATCAGCCCCTGGTCTGGCGCTTGGCTATCCAGAGCCACATAGATTGCCAACACAAATGTCAGCGTAATGCAAACGCCGCACAGCCCGTACACAAGGATTTTGTATGAGCTGCGGACATTCTTTATTTCTTCATTTTGTTTGCCGATGCGGTCATCTCTGGCCGCGACACCAGCCTCCATAATGCGGCTCCTGTCCAGTAGGCGGTCTATCGCCGCGTCCTTCTCGGCAATTATCTCGTCCTTGTATGCTATCTCCTGCCGGAGCTGGTCTATTTCCGCCCGACCTCCGCTTTGGTGAACACCTGCAACGGAATCCATTGACACGTCCATAGCGGCGCACAGCGCGGCGATATGGAAAAAGCCAGGGTTCGATACGGCACCGGAAAGAATCCGGCTTGTTGTGGCGATGGGAACGCCGGACACGTCGGAAAGCTGCTGATTCGTCAGATGGTTCCGGAATTTCTCGTCTTTCAGCCTTTCCGGGAGGGCATCGAAATTCGGCTGCATTTCCTCGATGAATGTTTGGCCTGTATTTGAATCCATAATTCGCCCTCCTATTAAATTTGATACTGGATTGTTCACATTTGATTCCGACGGAATCAGATGTGTGGTTTACTTTCTATAGCTGAAAATGCTATGGTGATATTGCAACCGGCAAGGGACACACGTCGTTACCGGCGGCAAGCCCCGTCACCTTGTGGCACGGGTGGCGGGGCAATTTAAAAAATTTTCAAAAAGCCCCAATCAGTCCGGTTTATTGGACACATGACGTGCTATTATGCGTTACGTAATCAAACAAACGTTTATAAATATATAGCGGGGGGACAAAACATGAAGGAAAGAGAAGAATTGAAACGGCTTATATCGGAAATGAACGACGCGCAATTTGAATGGTTCATTTCTCAAATGCGGCGTGTGCTATCTGAAGAAGCCGCCGCACCTGATCGTCAGAAATCGAATCGACTAGATCATGCATAGCTTTCCTATCTTCGGACAGCTCCCCTCTGGGGGGCTGTTCTTTTTTGTCGGCGCTGTCCCAACCCATAAGGAATGATGTCGTTACGCCGATTGCGCTTGCAATTTTTTCGAGTCGATCAATTGGAATCTTCTCCGTCTGCCCGGTAGCATACCGCTGTAAAGCAGACTTTGGAATACCTGTTTTATCCGATAAATCACCATAGGAAATATCCTTGCAAGTTATCGTTTCTAGGATTCTCTTTGAAATATCGCTCATAATGGCACCTCCCTTCTGCGTATAGAATAACACGGTTATCCCAAAATTGCAATACCGGAGCAAAAAATTTTTTAAAATTGTCCCAATTTTGGGTTGACAAATGAGAAGAAGCGTGATAGTATAAAGACGTCCCAAAAATGAGACGGAAGGAGGGCAAAGCATGTCGACGAACAAGTTAAAAGGGAAGATTGTAGAAGCGGGATTTACTCAGCGGTCTCTGGCTCTGGAAATCGGTATGTCCAAAAACACATTGAATTCCAAGGTGAACGGGAAGATTCCGTTTAACACTATCGAGATAGAGGCTATATGCGAGAAGCTGGGCATCACCGACCCGGCAGAAAAGGCACTTATTTTTTTACACTAATCGTCCCAAAAATGGGACAAGCCTGGGAGGGGGGGTGAGGGAATGGAACCTATCGAAATAGCATCGCTTGGCCTGGGCATTGCCAGCATCATTCTAGGTACTCTAACAGCGATACAAAACATCCGCAACTCTCTGGGAGAGCAAGAGCCCTGGAAACAACGCGGCCGCGAGATGTTCCGAGAACCACCTTGCAAGGGTCACCGGACACCGGAAGGACATGTTCCGTCCGAAGAAGAACGCGCGATGATCCGAGCGGGGCAATATACAGGGGGAGAATCTCGGTGTTGATAACTGGCCTTTTATTCAGCTCCGGGTGGGTATAAGTGTACAGTGTTGTTGACTGTTCTCCAAAAGGAACGCCGTTGATCTCACCGCGTGTGACGGAAATTCCAAGCTGGGATTTGTTTGTAAACTCGACTAGCATAACCGTGAATTTGGCCTCATTGTAGATTTGCTTGACCGAAATACAGAGCCGTTTGTGATTGGCAATCAGGCTCTTTACAAAATTGTAAATCGACAGTGCAAAGCCAACGACCGCTATCCAGAACGTAATACAATTCGCAATTGACACAAAATCGCCTCTTCCTGTGCTTTTCCACCAGAATAGCACAGCGAAGGACAATATGCAATAAAAAAGACGTGAATAAACGAATTACGGATTATATGAGAGGAGGTGCAGACAATGCCTAGAATCCGGCAGTATGCCGAGCGCTACGCAGTGGATGATTTTTGGAAGGAAATCGACCGCTGCTGTCCCCTGGCGGGGATTCAGAGCGATAACGCTG
>ERZ772861.456-NODE-456-length-45724-cov-4.375200_pt1 | contig 45724 bp, 37 predicted proteins | sample MGYA00512135_ERZ772861 | MGnify/ENA primary metagenome ERZ772861 (study PRJEB29015, sample SAMEA2737700) | human gut metagenome | biome: human gut; feature: human-associated habitat; material: faeces | place: China | collected 2012 ...
TGCGGGCGGATTCTATCCGCCCCTACAGTTTGGGTGGGGAAGCTGCTGCCATTCAGCGAACGGCTCTGTTCCGTCAGGTTTCGGGCGGATTCTATCCGCCCCTACTAGAGCACATCCTTTAAAACTTCACTTTTATAGAAACGCAGTTCGCCCTTTGCTTCGGATAATAGCAGAGCAAGGTCTAAATGCATTTGTGAAGTTTTAAGAGATTCGCTCTACTACAACTGCGGCGGCAGAGCCGCCGACGGGTCGACATGCTCGTCGCCCCCTACAGTGGGCGTGTGCACTCAACCAGCTGCTTCCTTAAATCCAGGGATGCGGGCGCTGGCAGCCGCCCTTACAGCGCTAACCGCCGAATAAAAATCGCACACTCCAGGAGGCGGTGAGGAAGCCAACAAAGTCGGCAAACAGCGCTGCGGGGAGGGTATAGCGGGTTTTGGAAATACCCGCTGCCCCAAAATATACGCTGAGGGTATAAAATGTGGTCTCCGTGGAGCCGAGCATCACCGCTGCCGTGCGCCCCACCAGGGAATCCACCCCGTAATGCGCCATCAGTTCCCCGCCCACTGCCAGGGCGGCGCTGCCGCTGATGGGGCGGATCAGCACCAGCCCGGCGCATTCCGGCGGGATACCGAACCGGGAAAACACCGGCGACAAAAGATGGCTGAGCAGCCCTGATGCACCGGAGGCGCGGAACATATGCACCGCTGTCAGCAGCAGCACCAACGAGGGGAGAATGGTCTTGATAAGCCCCAGCCCCTGGGCGGATCCTTCCAGCAGCCAGTCATAGTAGTTTTTCCGCTGCCCCAGCGCCAAAGCGGAGAGCGCCAATAAAAGCCCCGGAATGATGTAGTCCGTCATTTCCAAATCCTCCCCAGCGCCCAGGCCGCCGTGACCCCCAGCCCGGCGGAAAGAGCACTTGCAATCCACACCGCCGGGAGAATATCAAAGGGGGCGGCGCACCCCAGGCTGCTGCGCACGGCGGCCACGTTGGCAGGAATCAGCTGGATGGAGGCGGTGTTCAGCACAATCAGGCGGCACAGCTCGTCCGATGCCGCACCGGGGCTGCGGGCGGCCAGACGGCGGGCGGCTTCGATGCCCGGCGGCGTGGCGGCATTGCCCAGCCCCAGCAGGTTGGCGCAGATGTTGGCACTGAGCGATCCGGCAAGCCCTGCGTCCTGCCCGGTGCTGGGAAAGAGCCGGTGCAGCAGCGGCTGCAATATCCGCGCCAGGGCGGCGGCAATGCCCAGCTGTTCCATGGCTCTGCCAATCCCCGCCCACAGGCACAGGGAACCGGCAATGGAAACGGCCAGGGTGATGCCGCTCTGTGCCCCCTGCATCACCGCGCCGGACAGCGCCCCCATCTGCCCGGTTACAGCGGCACACACCACGCTGACCCCAACCAGCAGCGCCCAAACATAACTCATTACCATAAAAACGCCCCCTGCACAACACTATGCAGGGGGTGAACTGTTATACCTTATTCTTCTTCGCCCAGGGCGGCGGCGTACACGGCGTTTTTGGGCAGCCCCAGCTCCTGAGCGGTCTGTTTGATGGCATCCTTCCGGCTGAGTCCCTGGGAAATCAGCGCATTTACCCGGCCAGCGGCATCTGTGGCGGTGGGAATCTCTTTCGCTTCCTCCGGCGCACCGGCTACCACCAGGACAAATTCCCCCTTGGGGGGTGTTTCGGTGAAGTGGACAATGGCTTGCCCCAGGGTGGTGCGCAGCACCTCCTCGTGGAGCTTGGTCAGTTCCCGGCAAAAGCTGACGGGACGTTCCGCGCCGAATACCTCCACCATGTCCTCCAGGGTATTCATCAGCTTGTGAGGCGCTTCGTAAAAAATCATGGTGCGCTTTTCTGCCCGCAGGGAGTCTAGATGCTCCCGGCGGCTTTTTTTGCTCATGGAGAGGAAGCCCTCAAAGCAAAACCTGCCGGTGGACTGCCCGGAAATGCTCAATGCGGTGATGGCGGCACAGGGGCCGGGAATGGCGCAGACGGTGATGCCTGCGGCGGCACATTCCTTGACCAAATCCTCGCCGGGGTCGGAGATGGCGGGGCTTCCTGCATCGGAAACCAGGGCACAGGTCTCACCGGCCAGAATCCGCTCCACAATGCGGCCGCCCTTGAAGGTTTTGTTATGCTCGTAATAGCTTACAAGGGGCTTTTTGATTTCCAGGTGGTTGAGCAGCTTCAGGGATACCCGGGTGTCCTCTGCGGCGATGAAATCCGCATTTTCCAGGGTCTGCTTGGCACGCAGGGAAATGTCTCCCAAATTGCCAATGGGGGTGGGAACCAGATAAAGTATTCCGGCCATGATGTCTATTCCTCCGTAATATGATAAATCTCCCGGCAGATGGGCGTTTTGCGTCCGTCCCGGTGATAAAGCGTCCATTCTTCAATTGATAGCCCCGGTTTGCCGCCCTTACGCAGTGCCAGCAGCGCCAATGAGACGGGGCCGCCCTCCTGATGACGCACCAGGCACAGCCGTTTGGCTTCCAGCCGGTGGGGTGCGCCCTGGGCAATGATTTCCGCCAGCCGCTCCGGGCGGTGTACCAGAAAAAAATCGCCCCCGTATTTCAGCGCCTTGGCGGCGGCACCCATGAGCTGTGCCAGGGGGCAGGTGTCCTCCCGGCGGGCGGCGGTGAGGCGGGCGGCAGGGCCACCCGGAAAATAGGGGGGATTGGAAATACAGCAGTCAAATTGTCCTGCCACCAAAGAGGGGGGAAGCTGCCGCACATCCGCGCATATACTCTCCATGCGGGCATCCAATCCGTTGCGGCGGATGTTTTCCAGGGCAGCCGCGTGAGCCTGGGGATTAAGCTCGATACCGGTGACGCGGAGCCTGGGATTGCCGCTGCACAGCAGCAGCCCCAGCGTGCCGCAGCCGGCACCCAGGTCGAGGACGGATTTTGCGCCGGTGATGTTTGAAAAGTATGCCAGTGCCATGGAATCCGTGGTCAGGGGGAAGCATCCGTCTGCAATGTCCAGCTGAATGTCACCGGGAAGATATTCCATATTGTCTCCTAAAATAAATCTAATCTGATTGTGCTGGGGTGATTTCCTTACTGGGTGCCGCCTTGCCCCCGGTTTTTGACGCAAAAACGTCACCGGGCGGGTTAGGGAACCAATGTATTCGTAAATGGTTTGCAGCGCTATTATATTCCGCCGGTTTTTGACGTAAAACGTCACCGGGCGGGTTAGGGAACCAATGTATCCGTAAAGGGTTTGCAGCGTAATTAAAAACGGCCTGCACCTGCAAGATGCAGGGCAGGCCGTCCTGAATTCGGAAGAATTAGGCTTCCTCGATTGCTTCGGCGGGGCACTGCTCGGCGCAGGAACCGCAGCTGACGCAGACATCGGGATCGATGACGTACTTGTCTTCGCCCTCAGAGATAGCCTCAACGGGGCACTGCTCGGCGCAGGAGCCGCACTTGACGCAAGCATCGGTAATGTTATAAGCCATGATATGTTACCTCCTTGTGGAATATATTTTTGTGCGCCCAAAGGAGGACGCACATTCATTCTAGCATGGATTTTGAAAAAAGCAATTCCTTTTTCAAAAAATTCGTATATTTCCAAATTGCCCTGGCAAGAATTTTCTGGAAAAGGAGGCTCTTATGCGATACCACACCATGACGAGCGAACTGATTCGCGCCTCCGGCGAGAAGGCGCGGCTGCTGGGGCATAGCTTCGTTGGCTCCGTTCATCTGCTGTTGGCGCTGCTGGAGCTGCCGGGGGAGCCGCAGCTCATTCTGCGAGGCTGCGGCCTTGCGCCGGAGCTGGCCATTCCGCTGGCGCAGCTTTTGTACGGCAGCGGAACCCCAAACCTTCCGCTGCCCCAGGGGCTGACGGAAAGGGCCTGCGAAATTCTGTCCCTATCCGCCCGGGAGGCACGGCAGAGAGCCTCCCGGGAAATTCTGCCCATCCATGTGCTGGCCGCGCTTTCCCGCGCCCAGGACAGCGGCGCCGGGCAGCTGCTGCAAATTTTCGGTATCAGCCAGGATGTGCTGTTTACCCATACCGTGGAATGGCTGCAACGGGAAAGTGCCTTTCCCACAGGAGGAAAAAAGGAGGCGGTCGCTACGAAGCTGCTGGAACAGTTCAGCGAGGATTTGATTACAAAGGCATCGGCAATGGAGCCGGTGATTGGCCGTGACCGGGAGATTGATACGGTCATCGGCATCCTGTGCCGGAAGAATAAGAATAATCCCGCCCTGGTGGGAGAGCCGGGGGTGGGAAAAACCGCCATTGCCGAGGGGCTTGCCCAGCGGATGGCGGTGGGCAACGTGCCGCCCCAGCTCAAGGACAAACGGCTGGTGAGCCTGAACATGGCCTCCCTGGTGGCGGGAACCAAATACCGGGGCGAATTTGAGGAGCGGCTGCGGGATTTGCTGGCGGAAATCCACCGCAGCGGCGATGTGATTCTCTTTGTGGACGAAATGCACACCATCATCGGCGCGGGAGCTGCCGAGGGGGCCATCGATGCGGCCAATATCCTCAAACCGGCGCTGGGCAGGGGCGAGGTGCAGATGCTGGGGGCAACCACCCGGGAGGAGTACCGGAAGTATATTGAAAAGGATGCCGCCCTGGAGCGTCGCTTCCGCCCGGTCACCGTGGAGGAGCCGGGAAATGAAACAACCCTTGCCATCCTCCATGCCTTAAAGCCGGGGCTGGAACGCCACCACCGGCTGCGCATCTCCGAGGAGGCACTGAAAGAGGCGGTGCGGCTGTCCGTCCGGTATCTGCCCGACCTGTACCTCCCCGATAAGGCCATCGACCTGCTGGACGAGGGAGCTGCCCGGGCGCGGATGGAGGAAATGCGCCTGAGCCGGGGCGGCACAGCCCGGAAGGAGCTGGAGGAGGAGCTTCACGAGGCAGTGCGGGAGCGCCGCTTTGAAAAGGCGGCGGAGCTGCGGGACAAAATGCAGGTGCTGTCGTTGAAGCCCGGCGACAGCCGCCGTTCCCGCACCGTGACGGCGGCGGACATTGCCTGGGTGGTTTCCGCCCGTACCGGCATCCCTGTGGGGCGACTGACCGCTTCGGAGCGGGAGCGGCTGCTGCACCTGGAAGGGCTGCTGCAAGCCCATGTGATGGGGCAGCCGGAGGCGGTACAAACAGCCGCTGAGGCAGTGCGCCGGGGATTTGCGGGACTGCGGGACGAGGAGCGCCCCATTGCCTGTATGCTCTTTACCGGACCCACCGGCGTGGGCAAAACCGAGCTGTGCCGCGCCCTCAGCGAGGAGGTATATGGCAGCCGCAATGCCATGATTCGTCTTGATATGACGGAATATATGGAGAAGCATTCCGTTTCCAGGCTGATTGGTGCGCCTCCGGGGTATGTGGGCTATGAGGAGGGCGGCAAGCTCACCGAAGCGGTACGCCGCCGCCCCTATAGCCTGGTGCTGCTGGATGAGGTGGAGAAGGCGCACCCGGAGGTGCTGGGTATCCTGCTGCAAATCATGGAGGAGGGCGTGCTCACGGATTCCACCGGGCGGCGGGTCAGCTTCCGCAATACCATTGTGGTCATGACCTCCAATGTGGGGAGCAGTGTGCGGGGGGACGGCCTGGGCTTTTGCGCCGCCGGGCAGAGCAGCCAGGTGGAGGAAGCGGTGCGCCAGGCCTTCACACCGGAATTTCTGGGGCGGCTGGATGCCACCGTGCCGTTTCGTGCCCTGGACGGCACCACCATGGAGGCCATTGCCCGGAAGTATCTGCGTCTGCTGCAGGAGCGAGCCGGTGCCGCCGGTATCCAGCTGAATCTGCCGCCGGAGCTGGCCGCCAGCCTGTGTGCCCGCTGCCGGGGAAAGGACGGGGCGAGAAACCTGCGCCGCCTGGTGCAGACCGAGGTGGAGGGGGCGCTGTCCGGCTTCCTGCTGTCTTGCAGCCGCCGTCCCAGCCGGATAAAGGGAAGCCTGGAGCAGGGAAGGCTGCTGTTTCAAGTGTAATTTTATAGAACAAATATTCGGAATATTTGGTTTTCGGTGAAAAAGAGGGCTAAAAACGAAATATTCCGTCAAAAAAGATTGATTTTTTGCGAAGGAGCAGTTATAATGTCACAAATAGAAAGGCGGCAGTGATGCCCGGTAATGTGTTGCTCAAAAACCGTTTTGCACTGCACCCTGTAGGGGTCAACATACTCGTCGGCCCCTACAGTGGTGCGTTCCACTCAACCAGGTGCTACCGAAAATCCGGGGGGGGGGTCGGGCGGATAATATCCGCCCCTACAGGGTGCGGAAGCGTCCCCCACTCTGGCCACTGACAACGCTTAGCGGGCGTTTACGCCCAAAGGACATATATATGACAGAATTTCACCATGTATCCGTCTTGCTGGAAGAATGCATTGACGGACTGAATATCAAACCGGACGGCATCTATGTGGATGGCACCCTGGGCGGCGCAGGACATTCCAGCCGGATTGCCGCAAAGCTTACCACCGGCCGCCTGATTGGCATCGACCGGGACGAGATTGCCCTGGATGCAGCCGCCCGGCGACTGGAACCATACAAAGACCGGGTGACGCTGGTACACTCTAATTTCTGCGAGATTGCATCGGTGTTAAAGCAGCTGAATATTGACGGCGTGGACGGCGTTTTGCTGGATTTGGGCGTTTCTTCCCCCCAGCTGGATGACGGAAGCCGGGGCTTTTCCTATATGGCGGATGCCCCGCTGGATATGCGCATGGACAATACCGATACCCTCACCGCTGCCACGGTAGTCAATACATGGCCCTATGAGGAGCTGAAGCGCATTCTCTATGATTACGGCGAGGAGCGCTACGCCCCCCAGATTGCTTCTGCCATTTGCAGAAAGCGGGAGCAGAAGCCCATTGCCACCACCCTGGAACTGGTGGATGTTATCCGCTCGGCCATGCCCCCCGCCGCCCTGCGGGAGAAGCAGCATCCGGCAAAGCGTAGCTTTCAGGCCATCCGCATTGCGGTCAATGATGAGCTGGGGGCGGTGGAAAAGGTCATGCGGGATGCCGTGCCCTGCCTGAATCCCGGCGGACGGCTGGCGGTGATTACCTTCCATTCCCTGGAAGACCGGATTGTTAAAAATGCAATGGCAGAGGCGGCACGGGGCTGCACCTGCCCGCCGAATTTCCCGGTGTGCGTGTGCGGCAAAAAGCCGAAGGTAAAGCTAATCACCCGCAAGCCCATCGTGTCCGGCGACGAGGAGCTGGAAGTCAATCCCAGAGCCAGAAGCGCAAAGCTGCGCATTTGTGAAAAACTGTAAGAAGGGAGCGAGGCGATATGGCGCGTAAAGCAGAAATCCAGTACGTTGACCAGTTTTACCTTTTTGGCAGCGAAGCGCCCAAGCAGGCTCCTGCGCCCAAAAAGGGAAAGTTCAAGGTGCCGGAGCACTATTTGGAGCGATTTCAGAAGATTTCCGTTGACCCGGTGGCCTTGGGCGGCTTGATTGCGGCGGCAGTGATGCTGTGCCTTTTGCTGGCAGGCGGGCTTCATCTGCGGGACACCCGGGCGGAATATGACCAGGTGAAGGCACAGCTGACCCAGCTGAAGCGGGAAAATGCCCAGCTGAGCCATACATACCATACAAGATATGACCTGGCGGACATTCAGACCCAGGCGGAAGCCCAGGGCATGATTCCTGAGGCGGAGGCCGACAGCTTCACCGTTTTCTTCTCCATCCCGGAGCCGCCCAAGGAAAAAACAAAGTGGGACGACTTCAAATGGTTTCTGTCCTGGCTGTTCTCGGATTCCGAGGATTATGTGATTGCCACCCCGCCATCGGGCGAATAACCATTACCGATTCACGTTTCACCATTCAGTGACTTCGCGTTCGCTCAACAGCTCCTCCAAAGGGGGCACCGAGGGCGTTTCACGCCGAGGAATAAAACTTCCCATTCGTTCATACCGTATCATAGAAGCTGCAATGGGCGGCGAGGGATTCCCTTGCTGCCCATTCCTGACATTATCCGAAGGGAACGGTGGGGCATGGGAAAGGAATTTGGACGGCTGCGGATGGACAGCGGCCAGCACAGGCGGGTGATGCTCACGGCGCTGGTGCTGGGCATTGCAGCGTTTTTTCCGCTGCTGGGGCGGCTGCTGACGCTGATGGTGGGGCAGTACGAGCAGTACGGTGCCCTCGCCCTGCGCAACCAAAGCCGCTCCACCGCCGTTACCGCCGATCGGGGGACAATCTATGACCGGAATCTCAATGTGCTGGCAATCTCTGAAAACCGGGAAAATGTCTATCTGAATCCCCATGAGCTGAAGCAGTCCGGGGCGGATGTCCCCGGCCTTAGTGCCTGCCTGGGGAAAATCCTCCAAAAGGATGCTGCCTGGATTGAAGCACAGGCAGGTGACCTGAAAAAACGCTACAAGCAGGTGGGCACCAATATTTCCGAGGAGGAAGCGGCGCAGATACGCGCCTATCTGGATGCGCAGGGAATTTCCGGCGTTCATTTGGAACCGACTTCCGTGCGGGTCTACCCCGGCGGGAGTCTGGCTGCCCAGGTCATCGGCTTTACCAATGCCTCCAACGATGGCACCGAGGGAATCGAAGCGGCCTATGACCGCTATCTCTCCGGGAAGCTGGGCAAGGTGGTTACCACCAAGGGCAATAACGAAATGGATATGCCCTTTTCCTATGAGCGTTTCCAGGCCGCCCAAAGGGGGGCGGATGTGATTCTGACCCTGGACAGCACCGTGCAGGAGATTCTTGAAAAGCAGCTGCAAGCGTCTGTTGACCGCTATGATGTGCAAAACGGTGCCTTCGGGCTGGTGATGAACTGCAAGACGGGGGAAATCCTTGCCATGGCCACCCTGGGCAGCTATGACCCCAACCGATACTTAGAAATCGCAGACGAAAAGGTGCTGCTCCAGCTCCGGCAGATGCTCGCCGACGGCACGGACGCGGATGCCTACGCTAAGGCGTTGGCCGATGCCCGGTGGAAGCAGTGGCGCAACCGGGTGCTGTCCGATGGCTATGAGCCTGGCTCTACCTTTAAGGTGCTGACCATGGCGGCGGCGCTGGACTGCGGGGCAATTACCCTGAATACTCCCTTCTATTGCCGCGGCGCAGAGCAGATTCCCGGACGCTCCCAGCTGCTGCACTGCTGGCGTTCTGCCGGTCATGGGGCAGAGCAGACCCCACAGGCACTTCAAAATTCCTGCAACATTGCCTTTGCCCACATCGCTTTGAAGCTGGGCGGGGAGCGATTTTATGACTATATCACCCGCTTCGGCATCCTGGAAAAGACAGGCATTGACCTGTCCGGCGAAAGCAAAGGGGTATTCTTTGATAAAAAACTGATTACCAATACGGATAAATGGGGGACGGCCTCTCTGACCTCCGGCTCATTCGGCCAGACCTTTAAGATTACCCCCTTGCAGTTGGTGCGAGCCATTGCCTCGGTGGTCAATGGGGGCAAGCTGATGGAGCCATATATTGTGTCTCAGGTGGTGGATGCCAACGGGGTGACGCTGCTGCAACAGGAGCCAACGGTGGTGCGTACCACCGTTTCAAAGGAAACCTCCGATACCATGCGGGCGCTGATTCGCTCGGTGGTCACCGAGGGGACTGCCAAAAATGCGGCGGTTGCCGGATTCTCCATTGGAGGAAAAACGGGCACCAGCGAGAAAATTGATGTGTTCGACGCAAACGGCCAGCGGGTGCAGGATAAAATTGTGTCCTTTGTGGGCATTGCCCCCATGGATGACCCGGAGTATATTGTGCTGGCAGCCCTGGATACCCCCTCCCGTACCACGGGGATTTATATTTCCGGCGGTGTGATGGCAGCGCCCACGGTGGGGGCTGTCATGGCGGATATTCTGCCCTATCTGGGGGTTCAGCGGCAAATGGAGGGGGAACCCTTCTCCCTGGAGAATTTTACCGGAAAACCCATCCGGGAAGCTGCCGCCGTTTTGCGGAAGCAGAAGGTGACGGCGGTGACGGTGGGGGAAGGGGAGACAGTGACCGGGCAGCTCCCGGCGGCGGGACAGACCCTGTACCCCGGCGGGGAGGTGCTGCTTTATTTGGATGGCGGCACACCGGAAAGCACGGTGAAAGTGCCGGACTTCCGGGGCATGAACCGCCAGCAGGCCAGTGATGAGGCCGGAAAGCGGGGGCTGTTCATCCGTGCCATCGGCAACACGGATGTTGCCCCCAATGTGACCGTCTGCGGTCAGAGCGAGGCTCCCAATACGGAGCTGGCCGTGGGCAGCACCATTACGCTGCAATTTGCCGACGGGACACTGAGAGATTGAGTGACCCAACACAGGTGTTTATTTACAGGAGGATAGATACAAGATGAAACTGAAAGAATTGCTGGCGGATGTGCCAGTTCAGCATTGGAACGCCGACCCGGAAATGGAAATCACAACGTTGTGCTGTGACTCCCGCAAGGCAGAGCCGGGCAGCTTGTTTGTGGCAGTGTCCGGCTTTGCCTCTGATGGCAACCGGTTCATTCCCGCCGCCATGGAAAAGGGCGCGGCAGCGGTGGTGACTGCCAAAAAGCCGGAACAGGAAATTCCCTATGTGCTGGTGGAATCCGACCGGCTGGCGCTGGCGCTGATTTCCGCCAATTATTTTGGACGACCCTCCGAAAAAATGACCATGATTGGCATTACCGGAACCAACGGAAAGACATCCAGTACGCTGCTGCTCAAGCAGGTGCTCACCAAGTGCCTGGGGGCAAAGGTGGGGCTGATTGGCACCATGGAAAACCACATCGGGGATGAGGTGCTCCCGACAGAGCGCACCACTCCGGAGAGCTTTGAGCTGCAAGCGCTGTTTGCCCGGATGTACGATGCGGGCTGCACCCATGTGGTGATGGAGGTTTCCAGCCATGCCATTGCCCTGGAACGCATCGGCGGCATTCATTACGATGTGGCGGCATTTACCAATCTCACCGAAGACCACCTGGATTTTCACAAGACCATGGATGATTACTGCGATGCCAAGGCGGAGCTGTTCCACCGGTGCAGCAAGGCAGTGGTCAATGTGGATGACCCCTATGCACCCCGGATGCTGGCGGCAGCAGCCTGCCCGGTGCTGACCACCTCCGCCCACGGGAATGCTGACCTGCGGGCGGAGGCGGTGGAGCTGCATTCCGACAGCATCCGTTTCACCGCCGTCTGCGGGGAAAGCCGGGCGGATGTTTCTGTGCCCATCCCCGGGCGGTTTACCGTGTACAATACCCTGACGGTGCTGGCAGCGGCCATGTGCCTGGGGGTTCCCCTGGAGGCTGCCGCCGCTGCCATGGCGGATGTCAGGGGGGTGAAGGGGCGCATTGAGGTGGTTCCAACGCCGGGAGTGCCCTACACGGTCATTATTGATTATGCCCACAGCCCGGACGGGCTGGAAAATGTTCTCAAATCCGTGCGGGATTTCTGCAAGGGAAGGCTCATTTCCGTGTTTGGCTGCGGTGGTGACCGCGACCCCCTGAAACGCCCGATTATGGGGGAAATTGGGGTAAAATGTGCGGATTTCGCCATTATTACCTCTGATAATCCCAGAACCGAAGCACCCATGGCAATCATTGAGGACATTCTGAGGGGCGTAACGCCGGAGCTGGGGGAATACACTGTAATAGAAGACCGCCGCAAGGCCATCAGATACGCTATGGACATTGCAAAAAAAGATGATATAATTGTACTTGCAGGGAAGGGGCATGAGACCTACCAGGAAATTGATGGCATCAAGCATCATCTGGATGAACGGGAAGAAGTAGCAGCCCACCTGAAAGAATTGAGGGAAGAAAATGGGTAAAATTACACTCCGTCAGGCCGCTGAATGGTGCGGCGGTACGGTGGAAGAAAAATACGCAAACGTGGTGTTTGACGGGGCGACCAACGACACCCGGAATATCAAGCCCGGCCAGCTCTTTGTGGCGCTGCAAGGGGCAAGGGACGGCCACGAATTTATTGCCGATGCCATGGCGGGCGGCGCTGCCGCCGTGCTGTGTACCCGCATGATGGGGGACTACCCCGCCGTGTATGTGTCCAATACCCGGCTGGCGCTTGGCGAAATTGCCCGCCGGGAGCGGATGCGCATTGGAATGCAGGTGGTGGGCGTTACCGGCTCTGTGGGCAAAAGCACCACCAAAGAGATGATTGCTCAGGTGCTGGAAACCACCTTCCGCACCGCCAAAACCCCCGCCAACCACAACAATGACATCGGTATGCCCATGGCTATTTTGGGAATGCCGGAGGACACCCAGGTGGCAGTGGTGGAGATGGGCATGAACCACTTCCGGGAGATGGCGTATCTGTCCAGAATCGCCCGCCCGGATTTGGCGGTAATTCTCAACATCGGCACCATGCACATGGAGCATCTTGGCTCTCAGGAGGGCATCCGCAGAGCCAAAATGGAAATCCTGGAGGGAATGGCACCCGATGCCCGGGTGGTGCTCAATGGCGACGATGCCATGCTGCGAAGCCTGGAGCAGCAGCCGGCGCAGCCCATTCTCTATTTCGGCACCGATGACAGCCTGAACGTGTATGCAACGGATATTTGCCAGGATGGGGATACGCTGCGCTTTGAGGTTCACGATGACGGCGGCGATTCCTTCCCGGTGCAGCTGCATCTGGAGGGCGGCCATTATGTGCCCGATGCCCTGGCTGCCATTACGGTGGGACTTGCCATGGGGGTGTCTCCATCGGACATCCGGACGGGGCTGGACAGCTTCCGCAATATGGCGGGGCGGCAGGAAATTCTTGAAATCAACGGCATCACCTTTATCAAGGACTGCTACAACGCCGGGCCGGAATCCATGGAGGGTGCCCTCAAGGTGCTGGGCACCAAGCCCGGGCGGCGGGTGGCGGTGCTGGGTGATATGCTGGAGCTGGGAGCCTGCACCCCGGCGGAGCACTACCGGGTGGGCAGACTGGCTGCCGCCAACAGCGACCTGGTGTATGCCTATGGACCCAATGCCTCCCGGGTGGTTGGCGGCTGCATCACCGGCGGAATGGAGGAATACCGCGCCCAGGCTTTTACCGAAATGGATAAAATCATTGCCGCTCTCAAGCGGATGCTGGCACCCGGAGATGTGGTGCTGGTCAAGGGCAGCCACGGAATGCACATGGAGAAAATCCTGGATGCATTTCTGACAGATAAGAAAGAAGGAAACTGAACATGACACCTTTGCTTCGCGCCGTAATCACAGGCGCATGCTCCTGCATTCTGGCAGGCATCATCATCCGGCTGCTGCTGCCGGTGCTTCACGCCCTCAAGGCTGGGCAGTCCGTCCGGGACATCGGCCCTACCTGGCACAATAATAAGGCCGGAACCCCCCTCATGGGCGGATTGATGTTTATTTTTTCAACCCTGCTGTGCTTGCTGGGAAATCTGCCCTGGATGACGGATTACACCCCGTTTTATGTGTGGCTGCTGGCGTTCTCCTTTGGCATTGTGGGCTTTCTGGATGATTTCTGCAAGGTCAAATACAAGCGGGATCTGGGGCTGACTGCCATTCAGAAGGCAATGCTCCAGATGGCGGTATCCGCTATCTTCGTGTATGTGCTCTATCGCACCGGAAGCCTGACCTGCGACCTGTACATTCCCTTTGTGAATGTGACGCTATATCTGCCCCTGCCTGTGTACATCGTGTTTTCCATGTTCGTCATGGTGGGCTGCGACAATGCCGTGAACCTGACCGACGGCATCGACGGCCTGAGCAGCTCTGTCACCATCCCGGTGATGGTATTCTTCACCGCCGCCAGCCTTGCCATGAAGCGCTATGATCTGGCACTGATGCCCGCTGCCATGATTGGCGGACTGCTGGCCTATCTGAGCCTGAACTGGCATCCGGCAAAGCTGTTTATGGGCGATACCGGCTCGCTCTTTATGGGCGGCGTGGTGTGCGCCATGTCCTTTGCCCTGGATATGCCCCTGGTGCTGATTCTGGTGGGCTTTGTGTATATTTGCGAGACACTGTCCGTGATTTTGCAGGTTTCTTATTTTAAGGCCACCCATGGCAAGCGGCTGTTCAAGATGGCACCCATCCACCATCATTTTGAGATGTGCGGCTGGAAGGAGGAGAAGATTGTTATCTCCTTTGCATCCGTCAGTGCCCTCATGTGTGTGCTGGCGTGGTATGGCATTTCGGGTCTGCTCCATTGAGTGTCTCAGGGGCGGATCGTATCCGCCCGCAACCCCGGATGTCCGATAGCACCCGGTTAAATGGAACAGCGTCCAACATTATTCCATTCAACGGACAGCTCAGTTGCGCAAGCTTCGGGCGGATGCGATCCGCCCCTACAGTCCCGCACGGGAAGCTGATACCATTCATTCAACCGCTCTGTTCCGCAAGCGGGCGGGTCGACTACGAGTCGACCCCTACAGGGCGTATGCGATATTGCCGCCGAGGAGGGACTTTATGGCAGCAGAGAACCGTCTGCGTGCCAAAGAGAACCGCCGCCGGGTTCCGGCGGAAGGAAGCGTTGATTACATTTTTCTGATTCTGGTGCTGCTGGCGCTTACGGTGGGGCTGACCATGCTCTATTCCGCCAGCTCCGCCCAGAGCCGGTACGATACCGGTTACCGCAGCGCCACCCGGTATCTGCAAAAGCAGGCCTTATGCGCTGCCATCGGTCTGGTCGCCATGGCCGCCTTCAGCCGGATCCCCGCAAGCTTCTGGTATCGGCTGGCCTGGCCGCTGTATGGGCTGAGCATTGCGCTGCTGCTAAGCGTGCTGGTCATCGGCCAATCCGTCAACGGCGCAAGGCGGTGGATTAACCTGGGGGGCATCCAGTTCCAGCCCTCGGAGGTTGCAAAATTCACCATGATTCTGATGTTTGCCCGCCTGACCCGCAATTATGGGGCGCGGGCAGAGAAATTCCGCTTCGGCGTGCTGGGCTTCGGAACTGCGATGCTGGGCATCCTGATTCCCCTGGCACTGGAAAAACACCTCAGCGCCATTTTGCTTATGGGCATGGTGGGCGTGGTGATGATGTTTGTGGCGGGCACCCGCGCCCGGTGGCTCCTGGCAGGAGCAGGGGCGGCGGCGGTGTTCGTGGTGGTCTATGTCAGCCTCATGGGCTATGCAGGCGACCGCATTACGGCCTGGCTTCACCCGGAACGTGACCCCGGAGACACGGGATACCAAATCCTGCAAAGTCTCTATGCCATCGGTTCCGGCGGGCTTTTTGGCCTTGGATTTGGAAAAAGCAGGCAGAAATATCTCTATCTGCCCTTTCAATATAACGACTATATCTTCGCGGTTATCTGCGAGGAGCTGGGCTTTTTCGGCGCGGCAGCAATTGTTATGCTGCTTTCTGCGCTGATTCTGCGGGGCTATTGGATTGCCCTGCACGCCCAGGATCGCTTCTCCACCGTCCTGGCATCCGGGCTTGTCACCCTGATTGCCGTGCAGACGGTGCTGAACCTGGGGGTGGTGACCAATCTCTTGCCATCCACGGGAATCGCGCTGCCTTTCTTCTCCTACGGTGGGACGGCGCTGGCGGTGAACCTGGGGGAGATGGGCATCGTGCTCAGCATTTCCCGGCATCGCGGTGAAAGAAAAATTTTGGAGGAATGAACCATGAATCTGATTTTTACCTGCGGCGGCACCGCCGGGCACATCAACCCCGCCCTGGCCGTTGCCAACATGATGCGCCAGCGTCACCCCGACTGCAAGATTCTGTTTATCGGTGCTCAGGGGCATATGGAGGAAAAGCTGGTGCCCCAGGCGGGTTACGAGCTGAAAACCCTGCCGGGCTCCGGCCTGAGTCGGAAGCTCAATGCCCAGGGAATCCGACAGAATGTCCACGCCGTCAAGTGCGTGCTGGATGCAGTCAAGGAATGCAAGCGGATTTTCAGGGAGTTTCAGCCCGATGTCATCATCGGTACCGGCGGCTACGCCAGCTTCCCGGCGCTGTATGCCGGTTCTTCCATGAAAATTCCCGTGTGTGTCCACGAGAGCAACGCCGTTCCCGGTGTCACTACCAAGCTGGCTTCCAAGCTGGCCGACCGGGTGCTGGTGTGCTTCGAGGAGAGCAAAAAGATGTACCCCAACCCCGACAAGGTGGAGGTGGTGGGAATGCCGGTGCGCCAGGAGTTCCTCTATGGTGACCGCCGGAAGGCGCGGGCAGAGCTGGGCATTGGCGACGAGCCGATGGTGCTCTCTGCGTTCGGCAGCCTGGGTGCCAAGGTAATGAACCAGACCGTGGCAGAGCTGTTCCGCATGGAGCAGGAGGAGGGCTTCCCCTTCCGCCATGTCCACGCCACCGGCAGCTTCGGCTGGGAGTGGATGCCGGGGCTGGTGAAGGAAAAGGGAGTTGACCTGGAGAAAGCCGAAAGCATTGATATGCGGGAGTATATTTATAATATGCCCACCGTGATGGCGGCGGCAGATGTGATGATTAGCCGTGCCGGTTCTTCAACCTGCAACGAGATTGCGGCGGCGGGGCTGCCCTGTATCCTGATTCCGTCCCCCAACGTAACCAATAACCACCAGGAGAAGAACGCCAGAGTGCTGGAAGCCCGGGGTGGGGCAGTGGTGGTGCTGGAAAAGGACTGCACCCCCGAAGCCCTTTACGCCACGGTGAAGGAGCTGCTGGCTGACCCTCAGCGCCGCGCCGAAATGGGCAGGAATCTGCGCTCTATGGTGCTGCCGGACAGCACCGACCGCATCTGCGATATTGTAGAGAATTTGGCGAAGAAGTAATCTAACCCCGGATTTCGACAGCACGCGGTTGAGTGCTGCGCACCACTGTAGGGGTCGACTATCAGTCGACCCGTCGGCGGCTTTGCCACCCCTACAATCCGTGCGGGAAGCTGGTTTCGCTCACCGAACCGCTCTATCCCCCTACAAATGAACACCGTTTTTATTCCATTTCCTCAGGAGGAAAACAATGTTATTTTCAAAAGAAAAGAAGCAGCCTGCCGATAAAAAACACGCTGCCGGCAAAAAGCGCCCTGCCGCCCGTACCGGTGCTGCCCGTCCGGCGGCTGCCCGCCCCGGTGCAGACCAGCAGCCCCGCCGCAGACCGCCCCAGCAGACGGCGGCACAGCCGCAGTCCGAAGCCCAGACCCAGGCAGGCGAAAGCTTTGAGGTATATGTCCCGGACGCAGAGAGCCAGAGCGCCCGCTTTGCCCCAGAGCCAAGGCAGGAAGCATCCAGGCAGACTGCCGCAAGGCCGCGCAGTGGGACATCTGCTGCACCTCGCCAGCGCCGCCCTCAGAGCACCCGGGATGCCCAGTATCAGCCCTACCGCCAGGCAAACCAGAGAACCAAGGCAAAGAAAAAGCTGGATTTCCAGCAGAACATTCAGAAATTTTTCTCCGCCCAAAATCCCATTCTAAACGCCTTCCATAAGGAAGACCCCAATGTGTTTGGCGATGATGCCCGGACGGCGCGCCGGGAGAAGCGGGCAGCGGAGGCAGAGAAAAAGCGCAAGCGTGCCGAGCGGCTCAATACCCCCGCCATGATTTACACCCAGCCTGTTTCCTTCAACAGCCGCCGCCTTGCCATTCAGCTTATCACCATTTTGGCGGTGGTGCTGGCACTGGTTTTGGGAATGTCGGTGTTTTTCAAGGTCAAGCAGATTGGTGTGGCAGGTGCCAAGTCCTACCCCGAGTGGACCATTGCCCAGACCTCCGGCATCAAGGAGGGGGATAATCTTCTGACCATCAACCGGACGAAGGCATCGGGCAAGATTGTGGCCAACCTCCCCTATGTAAAAAGTGCCAGGATTGGAATAAAATTGCCGGATACGGTTATTATTGAGATAGAGGAGGCTGCGGTTTTTTATTCCATTCAGGATCAGGACGGCGTGTGGTGGCTTATCAATTCCGATGGCAAGGTGGTGGAGCAGACCAACGCCCAAACCGCCCGCAACTACACAAAGGTGTTGGGGGTGACCATTTATCAGCCCCAGGCCGGTGAGATTGGCGTTGCCACCGAGGAAGCGCCCGTCGAGACGGATCCCACCACCGGAGAGGCCGTCCAGGCGCTGGTTACCGGTGCACAGCGGCTGCGCTATGTGCTGCAAATTTTGCAGCAGCTGGAGGCTAACGACATCGTCGGTGAGGCTGCCAGCGTGGACGTGAGCCAGCTCCAGGATATTACGCTGTGGTACGGAACCCAGTATCAGGTGAATCTGGGCAGCATTGCGGATATGGACAAGAAAATTGTCTATATGAAGAACGCCATCATGCAGATGAACGACTATCAGACCGGCATTCTGGACATCAGCTTTACCACCTGGCCTGACCAGGTTGGCTACACGCCCTTCGACTAAGATGTTTGAAATACAGTCATTGTGCCCAAAGGGGAGCTAATTTGGCTATCCTCTCTATATTGCCGGGGTTTGAAGGGAACAGATACCGGAATATTTTGGCGAAAAAATAAGATTTCCTATTGACGGGCTTGGAATTTCACGCTAGAATAGAAGCCAATAGGTAAAAATAACGGCGGCATCCAGGCTGCGTCTGCGTATTACGATACATAGGAGGAAGAATATATGTCCGAAAGTTTACAGGAGCGCGTTGTTAAAATCAAGGTGATTGGCGTCGGCGGTGCCGGCAACAACGTTATTAACCGTATGATTGAATCCGGCGTGGACGGTGTGGAGTTCATCGCCGTCAATACCGATAAGCAGGACTTGAATAAATCCGTCTGCAAGAATAAGGTTCAGATTGGCGAAAAGCTGACCAACGGCATGGGCGCCGGCTCCAAGCCAGAAATCGGCAAGAAGTCCGCTGAGGAGAGCCGCGCGGCACTGGCCAAGGTGCTGGAGGGCACCGACATGGTGTTCATCACCGCCGGTATGGGCGGCGGCACCGGCACGGGCGCAGCGCCCATCGTGGCAGACCTGGCACATGAGGCAGGAATCCTCACCGTTGGTGTTGTGACCAAGCCCTTCAAGTTTGAGGGTGCCAACCGGATGCGTCAGGCCGAGCAGGGCATTGCCGACCTGGGCGAGAAGGTGGATTCGCTGATTATCATCCCCAACGACCGGCTGAAGTATGTGACCGACCAGAAGATTACCTTTGCCAACGCTTTCGGCATCGCCGATGATGTGCTCAAGCAGGCCGTCACCTCCATTTCCGAGCTGGTTGGCTTCTCTGAGAACGTGATGATTAACCTGGACTTTGCCGACGTTTCCGCCGTCATGAAGTCCGCCGGACGGGCACATATGGGCGTGGGCATTGCCACTGGCCGGGAGAAGGCCGAGCAGGCGGCCACCGCTGCCGTTTCCAGCCCCCTGCTGGAGACTTCCATCAATGGTGCTATGGGCGTGCTGATCAACATCACCGGCTCTGCCGAAATGACCCTGGACGATGTGGAGACTGCCGCCGGTATTGTGCAGGAGGCTGCCAACCCCAACGCCAACATCATCTTTGGCGCAACCTGCTCCGATGCTTTCCAGGATGAGATGCGGGTGACGGTGATTGCCACCGGCTTTGACGGAACAAGCCAGACCGCAGGCCGGGTGCAGCCCGGCGCTGCCGCTGCTCCCGCAGACGACATTGACGCGCCTGTGGCCGCTGCTGCAAAGCCCACCAAGCCCACCGACATCAGCGATATCGACGAGATTTTCAGCATTTTCAAGCGTTGATTTTCCGGGTGCTGCCTCACCACCGTGGGACAGCACCCTTTTTTATGAAATGCACCCGGCGCGCAGCGCCCTTGGCGCCCCCTTTGGGGGAGCTGGCAGCCCGAACGGGCTGACTGAGGGGGTGTCGTTCGATGAATGGGAAAGCGAGTTCCTTTCGGCATATCGCTCTGCCTCACGAGTGAGCGAGGTGTTGTGCGAAACCGGGGCGTGTATCGCTATCGCAGCGCACTCCCTCAGTTTTGCTAACGCTCAGCAGTTCCCCCAGCGGGGGAGCTGAGGCCGCTTTGCGCCCATCCGCCCCTATATAAACAATTTTTGGATGTCGATTACTTATGGATTCTTACAAAGCTCTTGCTGCCAGCTATGACCGCCTGACCAGGGATGTCAACTATGCTGACGCGGTAAATTTTTATTTTGAAATTCTGAAGCGGGAGAATGTCCGTCCCCGCACCGCTGCCGACCTGGCCTGCGGCACCGGCTCGGTGACGAAGCTCCTTGCCCAGCGGGGGCTGCCGGTGATAGGGGTGGATTTGTCCGAGGAGATGCTCACCCAGGCGCAGCAGAAAAACATGGATGTAACGCCTCGCCCTGTGTTCCTGCATCAGAATCTTTCCGCCCTCTATCTGCCCCGGGGGGTGGACATGGCGGTGTGTGCGCTGGACAGCCTGGATTATATTACCGACCCCCGGGAGTGCCAGGCTGCCATCCGGCGGGTATTTAAGGCGCTGAACCCCGGCGGCATCTTCATTTTTGATGTGAACACCCCGGAAAAGCTTCATGCCATGGACGGCCAGGTGTTCCTGGATGAGGACGATGACGTGTATTGCGTCTGGCGGGGGGACTTTGACCGGGATACCAACATTCTCTCCTATGGCATGGATTTGTTCCAGCGCCAGGGAAAAACATGGCTGCGCTCCTTTGAGGAGCACCGGGAATATGCCTACAGTCAGAGCCAGCTTACCGGCTTTTTGAAGGAAGCGGGATTCACCCGTATTTGTGTATACGGCGACCGGAAATTCAGCGCCCCCGGGGAAGGGGAACAGCGGATTTTCTTCTCCGCCAGGAAAGGAACAATAAAATGAATGATTATCTTGTTCGCGGCATGAGCATGGATGGCTTTGTGAAGGTGGTGGCCATCCGTTCCACGGAGATTGTCCGCCGTGCTGCCCAAATCCACCATACCACCCCCAACGCCACAGCAGCCCTTGGACGGGCGCTGACTGCCGCCTCCATGATGGGCAATATGCAGAAGGTGGAGGATGGCTCCATGACCCTCCAGGTGCGGGGCGGCGGTCCCATCGGCACCATTACCGTGGTCTCCGATGCGGTGGGCAACGTCCGCGGCTGCGTCACCGAGCCTCGAGTTCCCCTGGTGGAAAAATATCCCGGCAAGCTGGATGTGGGTGCAACGGTGGGCACCAACGGAACCCTGACGGTCATCCGCGATTTGCAGCTCAAGGAGCCTTATGTCGGTTCCACTGCCCTGGTGTCCGGGGAGATTGGCGATGATGTTACCGCCTACTTTGCCCAAAGCGAACAGACACCCACTGCCTGCGCCCTGGGCGTGCTGGTGGATCGGGATATGACGGTGAAGGTGGCTGGCGGATACCTGGTGCAGCTGCTGCCGGGTGCGCCGGATGAAATCATTGACAAGGTGGAGCAGGGGATTCAGCGCGCCGGTGCAGTTACCCCCATGCTTGACCAGGGGATGACCCCCGAGGATATTCTGGGTCAGGTGTGCGGCGAACTGGGCGTGGTGTTCCTGGACACGGTGGAGGTCAGCTACAAGTGCTACTGCACCCGCCAGCGGGTGGAGCGTGCCCTCATCAGCCTGGGCAAGCAGGAGCTGGAGGACATTGCTTCTGAGGGCAAGGCTTTCCCGGTGGAGTGCCAGTTCTGCGACACGGTTTACGAGTTCACCCCGGAGGATGTTAGAAAACTGCTGGAAAAAATGTGATTTTTCCATGAATCAAATGGGAAATGGCCTGTTTTGCCAAGAAGAATATTTTTTTGAAAAAAACCTAAAAATTGCTTGACAAAACGGGCTGCCCCATGTATAATAATCAACGTCGCTGAGGTCAACACCCCGGCAAACGATAAACGCTTTGGGAGCATAGCTCAGCTGGGAGAGCACATGCCTTACAAGCATGGGGTCACAGGTTCGAGCCCTGTTGTTCCCACCAGGAAATGGCCCAGTAGTTCAGTTGGTTAGAACGCCAGCCTGTCACGCTGGAGGTCGACGGTTCGAGCCCGTTCCGGGTCGCCATTTATATGCTTCTGTAGCTCAGTCGGTAGAGCAGAGGACTGAAAATCCTCGTGTCGATGGTTCGATTCCGTCCGGAAGCACCAATTTGCGGATTTAGCTCATCCGGTAGAGCGTCACCTTGCCAAGGTGAAGGTAGCGAGTTCGAGTCTCGTAATCCGCTCCAAAAATAAAACTCCACTTTTAAGTGGAGTTTTTTATTTTAGTTATAAAGGTCAGGCTTGCTTGACCCTTTTTATATAAACAAAGGGATAGGCAAGCCTATCCCCTACAGACTGTCAATAAAGTATTTTCGACACGCTATAGGCTGTTGAGAAAGTTTCTGAATTTCGTTTTCTTGCGAGTGGGAGCTGTACGATTGTACCGCCCCCGAGCAAAAAACGAAAAACGCCAAAAGTGCCGCAAATTCGATGTTTGCGGCACTTTTACAATCCCTCCGTCAACACTTTGTGTTGCCACCTCCCTTTACACAAGGGAGGCAATAAGCGGTTAGTTTGTTTTATAGGCGTGATTCAGAGACTTTATCAACAGTCTTTTTTAGGAACGATTTTGTCCTTGCCGCCCATATACATACGGAGTGCTTCAGGAATAGAAACCGTGCCGTCTGCATTGAGATTGTTTTCAAGGAACGCAATGAGCATTCTCGGCGGAGCAACAACCGTGTTGTTAAGAGTGTGAGCAAGGTAATTGCCTTTTTCGCCCTTAACACGAATCTTGAGGCGTCTTGCCTGTGCGTCTGTAAGATTTGAGCATGAGCCGACTTCAAAGTACTTCTTCTGTCTTGGTGACCACGCTTCAACATCGACCGACTTAACCTTGAGGTCTGCAAGGTCGCCCGAACAACATTCAAGTGTTCTTACAGGAATATCAAGTGAGCGGAACAAATCAACGGTATTCTGCCAAAGCTTGTCAAACCACATCTTTGATTCTTCAGGCTTGCAAACAACAACCATTTCCTGCTTCTCAAACTGATGAATTCTGTACACACCACGCTCCTCAATGCCGTGAGCACCCTTTTCCTTACGGAAGCAAGGAGAATATGAAGTAAGAGTGAGCGGAAGTTTTTCTTCAGGTGTGATAGTGTCGATAAACTTACCAATCATTGAGTGCTCGGAAGTACCGATAAGATACAAGTCCTCGCCCTCGATTTTGTACATCATAGCGTCCATTTCTTCAAAACTCATAACGCCTGTTACAACATTTGAGCGAATCATAAACGGCGGCACAACATATGTGAAACCACGGTCAATCATAAAATCACGGGCATAGCTGATAACTGCGGAATGAAGTCGTGCAATATCGCCCATAAGATAGTAGAAGCCGTTGCCCGCAACTCTGCCGGCAGCCTCCATATCAATGCCGTCAAACGTTTCCATAATATCGGTGTGATAAGGGATTTCAAAATCAGGAACAACAGGCTCGCCGTAACGCTGAACTTCAACATTTTCGCTGTCGTCCTTACCAATCGGAACAGACTCGTCAATGATGTTTGGAATCATCATCATTCTTTTTGTTACTTCTTCTGTAAGCTCGTTTTCCTTGCCTGCAAGTTCGTCAAGCTCCTTTGCCTGAGCGGTAACCTTTTCTTTGAGAGCCATTCCCTCTTCTTTTTTACCCTGAGCCATAAGAGCACCGATTTCCTTTGAAATCTTGTTTCTGTTGGCACGGAGTTCATCTGCTCTTGCGATAACCTGACGGCGTTCTTCGTCAAGCTCAATAACCTCGTCTACAAGATGAAGCTTGTGGTCCTGAAATTTCTTTTTGATGTTTTCCTTAACCACATCGGGATTTTCTCTGACAAATTTAATATCTAACATTATTTTTTCTCCTGTTTGTTATTTATAAATATATATTATATTACTTTGCAATGGCATTTGCAATATTTTTTAGGTCATCAAGGGTGTAAAACTCAATTTCAAGCGTTCCCTTGTTTCTGCCGTTGTACACTCTGACCTTTGTTCCGAGTGCCTCGGTGAGCGAAAGTTCAACCTCGTCATAAAAACTGTCACGCCTTTTTGCGGTTTTTTGCTCTGTTGATTTCGTGGCAGGACGCTTCGCCATTTTTTCAACATCACGCACCGTGAGTTTCTTTGAAACGATTTGATTTGCACATTCAATCATCATTGGCTGATTGTCAAACGCAAGAAGTGCCCTTGCGTGACCGGCTGAAATTGTGCCGTCTTTCGCCATTTCTCTGACCTCTTCAGGCAATTTGAGAAGTCGCAAAGCGTTGGTGATTGCCGGTCTTGACTTGCCGACTGAAGTTGCCACCTGTTCTTGAGTGTATCCGCATTTGTCAATAAGTGCCTGAAGCCCCTCCGCCTCTTCAATCGGGTTGAGGTCCTCACGCTGTAAGTTTTCGATAATGGCTATTTCCATAGCCTCGGTGTCGGAAAGTTCCTTGATGATTACCGGAACTTCCTTGAGTTCTGCCAAACGGCTCGCTCTCCAACGGCGTTCACCTGCAACAAGCTGATAGCCTCCGCTTGTAAGCGGTCGAACCAAAAGCGGTTGAAGCACGCCGTGCTGACGAATGGAATCCGCAAGTTCTTCAAGTGCCGTTTCGTCAAATGTTTTTCTCGGCTGTTCTTTGTTCGGGGTAATTTCGTTTATGTTGAGTGTGCTTGTATTCACCATTGAATCGGTGTTGTTTTCAAGCATCAACGCACCCAAACCCTTACCGAGTCCTGACTTTTTTGCCATATTTTCCTCCTGTTTTGAAATTGTTGCGGTTGGCGGATTTGATTGCACAACCTACACCCAATCCCAATGCTATATATTTTATAATCACTATCGCATTAAATATGCTGTCGTAAAAAATAGGTTTTCCCGATTCGCCGTGCAAGTAAATCGGAGCGCTTTTCCACCCAAACATATCCACAAACGCATAATTAAAATCGTAATAAGTAATTCCTGATACGCTTATCGCTATGCCGACTGCCAAGAAAAACAGAACCGACAAAACAAACATTACCGTTCTGTATTCCCGCCTGTACACCGCATTGCCGTTTGCATCAAAAACAGGTCCACGCTGTGCAAAACTTAAAAGCAAAATGAAAAGCATAAGGAATATCGGAGCAAAAAAGAAATACACACCAAATCCGCCGAGCATTTCAAACAGACCCTCGCCTATATCGCCCAACGTTTCGACAATTATCATTCCGAGCAAAAAATGTGAAACTAATGCGTAAATAAAATACGCTGTTATATCTCTCAACATAAATGTTCGTTGTGAAGCCTTAACGGCATAGTAGATGCACAAGCCTAATTCTACACCGATAAGCAAAATCATAAAAACTGTAAGCGTGCTTGAAGTTCCGCCGTAAATCACATATTCAAAACCGAACTCTTTGCCAATATCAAACCAATTTTCAAGAACAAAAACCAATGCAATGACAAATTGCATAATGATTGATATTGCAAAAAACACGAGCGAAGCGGCAAAACTCGCCTTGTTCGTTATCTTTTCCTGCGAAATGTCCAATGAAAGGTCCACGCTCGGATTTTTCTGCCAAGCCACACGAGGAATAACAACCGTCTTTTCTTTCGCCTGCCGTTTCGCAGAAACATTATTTATGCTTTGCACAAGCCTGCTCAAGTCGGTTTGAGAAAACGCAAAGAGTGCAACCGCAAGAATAACAAGACATTCGCCTGCGTCCATCAACCTCAAAAAATACGACATATCATTGTACGCATCAAAGCCGTAAGTAAAAATTTCATCATTCTTATTAATAACAGCCAGTGATTGATAAACTGCCGGAAATACGGGCAAAAACAGGAAATATCTGATTTTCTTATTGTTTTGAAAGCACCCTTGCGAAATGAATCCGCACACTATAAGTGCGGCGATTTTCATTGCACAAGCAACCATCCAATCATCGCCGACATCTGCCCTGATAATTGCAAAATATGCAAATTTCACCAAGTCGGCAAATCCGATAAAAAAGAACGGTGCCGAAATCAACCTTGGCGATGAGGTTCTCGATAACATAATTACAAGCAACAGCAAAGAACCGAGAACCGACGGCAACATAAAGCTTATGGAACTGAATATTCCAAAGTAAGAATCTATGCCGACAAGAACATTGCTTAAATTAATAAGCAACAAAAGTCCTGCAATCACTTCAAATATGACTGCAATCGTTTTTTCTGTTACAGGCTTTTTCATAGCATCACCCTACACTTTCATATTAAAGCGGTTGGTATTATTGATTTTTTAAGAATTCTTCAACAAATTTTTTGTATGCGAATGACGGTTTTGAATATTTTTCGTAATAAATTACCGGCTTGCCGAAACTCGGCGCTTCTGCAATTTTGACGGAACGAGGTATAGCCGTTTTGTACGGCTTACCCGGGAAGTATTGCGACACTTCGTCGATAACCATTTGGTTGAGCCTCAATCTGCCGTCATACATTGTAAAGAGTACGCCCTCAAGTTCCAAATGTTCGTTATAATGTTGTTTAATTGTGCGAACCGTTGAAATGAGTTGACTGAGTCCCTCAAGTGCATAGTATTCGCATTGAAGCGGAACAATGAGCGTATCTGCGGCAACAAGTGCGTTGATTGAAAGCAAGCCGAGTGACGGCGGACAGTCGATAATTACATAATCAAACTCCATAATAAGTGTTGCGATTGAACGCTTTAGCACGCTGTTGCGGTTTTCAAGTTCGGCAATTTCAACCTCTGCACCTGCAAGATTCATATTGGCAGGGAGAAGATAAAGGTTTTTAAATTCGGTTTGAACCATAACGGAACGGGCGGTTTGCTCTCCGACAAGAACATCATAGGTGCTGAATTCGACTTCGCTTTTGTCAATACCGACGCCTGATGTGGAATTGCCTTGCGGGTCGATGTCTATAAGCAGAGTTTTGTAGCCCTTTTGACCCAAACCGGCAGCCATATTAACACAGGTGGTTGTTTTGCCCACACCGCCTTTTTGATTAAAAATTGCAACAGTTTTGCTCATAAAGTCACCTCATTTGTTTACTGATATTATTATACTACTATACCGATTATATATCAAGGTGAATATATGGTGTATGTTCCACGTGAAACATCAATATGTGGCTTTGAATGTTTCATGTGAAACATATATATTCGTAGGGGAAGATATTATCCACCCGATAGGCGAACAGAGTTCGTCCCTACGGATAAAAGGCAAGACATTAAAAAATGTTTCACATGAAACAAAGCAAAACGGACAGGCATAACCTGTCCGTTCCGCTGTGATGAAAAGAGGAGAATATGTTTAAAATGGTTTTACCCATTTTAAGCCGATTTTTGACCGACCGTCTTCGGTATCTTAATTCGATACTCAATATAGTCATCGGTTTCTGTTTTGTCCGACACGGCATCTATGCCTGAGTCCTGCATCGTTTTGATTGCCTTGTTAACCGTGTTGACAAATATTCTGAAATCCTTGTAAATAGGGTGGTTTGTGCGTTTCTTAGGCTTCGGCTTCGCATAGAATGTTGCAATATAGCTTTCGGTTTGAGCAACATTAAGGTGTCTATCTTTAATAACATTGAGCACTGTCCATATGTCTTTCTCGTCCTCAATGGCAAGGAGTGCCCTTGCGTGTCGCTCGGTGAGGTGCTCTTTTTCAATAAAATATCGCACATCAACGGGTAATTTGAGAAGTCGAACCTTATTAGAAAGTGCGGATTGGCTCTTGCCGAGTGCCTTCGATATGTCTTGCTGGGTCATTCCGAACACCGTCATAAGCTGTCCGATTGCCGCCGCTTCCTCAAAAAATGACAAGTCCTCACGCTGTACATTTTCGAGTATGGAGTACACAGCCGATTGCTCTCGGTCTATGTCCATCTCTATGCACGGCACGGTGTCTATCCCTGCCAAAATTGCGGCACGGAGTCGGCGTTCACCTGCTATAATTTCGCAGTAATCCGAATTGTTCATTCTGCGAATAAGGAGCGGTTGAAGTATTCCGTTTTCTTTTATTGAATTGGCGAGTGCAAGCATTTCTTCCGATTGAAACTGATGTCTCGGTTGATTTGGATTAGGCAACAGCTTTTCGGTTGCTATATATGAGATATTGTTCATAAGCCTGTCCTTTCGATATACTTATATTAACATAGATAACGCAAAAAGAAAAGGATTTCTCATCGTGAGAAATCCTCATATTTCGCCATAAATTCTAATTTTACAAAGGTTTTGTTGATATTTTTTTGGACTTGCGGGGGAACTGTGTCGGAGTTTGCGATATTTTTTTTATCACAACTATTGAGCGGGGTTCCGTGCCGTTAAGTTTATATGAAATGTTTTCAATAATTTCGCCACCGAGGGTAGCAATAGCATTTTTTGCTTCTTCCGTGTCGTCATTGCTTCCTTTAAGTGCAACAAAATATCCGCCGACCTTAACAAACGGCAAGCAGTATTCTGCAAGCACATTCATCGGTGCAACGGCTCTTGCGGTAGCCAAATCGAACTTTTCGCGGTAATTTTCGTCTTGTCCTGCGGCTTCTGCACGCTCGTGAATGAGCTGTGCTTCAAGTCCGAGAGCGTGAACGGCTGTATCCAAGAATGTTAACCTTTTGTTAATTGCATCCATCATTGTTAGACATAAATTAGGTTTATAGATGAGTAACGGTACGCTCGGAAAGCCTGCACCTGCACCCACATCAATAACCGTTTTGACATTTTCCAAATCAAAATACTTAGGAAGCATAAGACAATCGAGAAAATGTTTAACCTCAATTTCCTCAGGTTCGGTAATGGCAGTCAGATTCATCTTGCCGTTCCACTCCACCAAAAGTTCGGCATAGGTGTCAAAGCGGTCAAGTGCCGTGTCGTTAAGAATTATTCCGTTTTCTTTTGCAAGGGAGCAAAGTCGATTTTTATCAATCATTGTGCATACTCTCCAAAATAATATTCAACGCCGTGATGTCGGCAGGGTTAACACCGCTGATACGGCTTGCCTGTCCGAGATTTTGCGGACGAATTTTTGACAGCTTCTCAATAGCTTCAAGTCGCAAACCTTTAAGCGTGGAATAATCAATGTCAGCAGGAATTTGCTTTGCCTCAATCCTACGCATTTCTTTAATCTGAGCCTCTTGCTTTTTGATGTAGCCCTCATATTTTATGCTGATTTCCACCTGTTCAAAAACTTCAAACGGAAGGTCGGGACGATTTGTATCAATAGGTGCCAAGTCGTCATATGTGATTTGCGGACGACGTAAAAGCTCAATCATCTTGCAACCTGTTTTGAGCGGTGCTGTGCCCTTGAAGGTCAAAATCTGTTGAACCTCATCGGTCATCGGCACGGACAAATTCTTAACACGGTTGAACTCTTCCTTGATAAGTTCCTGTTTCTTACAAAACTTTGCAAAACGCTCATCGCTGATAAGTCCGATTTTGTGACCGGTCGGAGTAAGGCGAATGTCCGCATTATCCTGGCGGAGCACAAGACGGTATTCGCTTCGGCTCGTCATCATTCTGTACGGGTCGGAGCAACCCTTTGTAACAAGGTCGTCAATAAGCGTACCAATATACGAACCGCCACGGTCAAGAATAAGCGGTTCTTCACCCTTGATTTTGAGTGCAGCGTTAATACCGGCAACAAGTCCCTGTGCCGCAGCCTCCTCGTAACCGCTTGAACCGTTGAACTGACCTGCACCGTAAAGCCCAGGAATATCAAGAAATTCAAGTGTTGCTTTAAGTGCGGTCGGGTCAACGCAATCGTATTCAATAGCGTAAGCCGCCCTCATAACCTGAGCGTGCTCAAGTCCTTTGATTGTGTGGATAAACGCAAGTTGAACATCTTCGGGGAGGGAAGAACTAAGCCCTTGCAAATACATTTCTTCGGTGTTTTCACCGCAAGGTTCGATGAAAAGCTGATGTCTTTCCTTGTCGGCAAATCTTACGATTTTATCCTCAAAGCTTGGACAATAACGAGGTCCTTTGCCCTCAATCTTGCCGCTGTACATCGGTGAACGGTCAAGATTGTCAAGAATAATCTGCTTGGTCTGCTCGTTTGAATAAGTGATGTGGCAAACAACCTTGTTTTTCGGTTGTTCCTCGGTTTCAAACGAAAACGGAACAGTTCGCTCGTCACCTTCTTGAACATCAAGTCCGTCAAAATCAATGCTTCGTCTGTTAACACGGCTCGGTGTGCCCGTCTTAAATCTGCGAAGCGGAATGTTGAGTTTATAAAGTGCTTTGCTGAGTTCGTTGGCAGGGAACATTCCGTCCGGTCCGCTCTCGTATGTTACATCACCGATGTAAACTCTGCCGCCCAAAAATGTACCCGTTGCAAGGATAACGGCTTTTGCACGGAACAAAGCTTCAAGCCTTGTCTTAACCACCCACTCGTCACCGTCTTTGTAAAGGTCGATGATTTCGCCCTGACGAATGTCGAGATTGTCGGTGAGTTCAAGCGTGTGCTTCATACCTGCCGAGTATTCACGCCTGTCAATCTGTGCACGCAGCGAGTGAACGGCAGGACCTTTGCCGAGGTTGAGCATTCTGCTTTGGAGCGAATACTTGTCCGCCGCCTTGCCCATTTCGCCGCCGAGAGCGTCAATTTCTCTGACAAGATGGCCTTTGCTCGTTCCGCCGATAGACGGATTGCACGGCATATTGCCGACCCAGTCCAAATTTATTGTAAACACGGCGGTTTTTACGCCGAGCCGTGCCGATGCAAGTGCCGCCTCAATTCCTGCGTGACCTGCACCGATAACTATTACATCATATTGTCCGCCAAAATATTCCATATTTCACCACAATTACTTTCCGACACAAAACTTGCTGAAAATATTATTAACTACTTCTGTTGTTGCCTTTTTGCCTGTTAAAGAGAGAAGCTCCTCAACCGCACTGTCAACCATAACATTAACGGCGTCATAGGTCACGCCCATCTCAACTCCGCCGATTGCTTCGCTTATACTTTCTTTTGCATTTTGGCAATTCTGCCTTTGGCGAAGATTAGCCAAAATCGGAGCACCGGCGTCAAAATCCTGAACACCCAAAAGTTCCTCAACTGCCGAGGACAACTCTTTCAGCCCCTTGTTTTCCTTTGCACAGATGTAAACCACCTTTGCAAATGCGTTTTCTATCTCGTCTGTTTCAAGCCTTTGTTCAAGGTCAACCTTGTTGATGACCGCAACGGCTGGCTTGCTTTTTGCCTTTTCAAGAATTTCTCTGTCCTGCTTTTGAAGCGGCTTGTTGTTGTCAAAAACCGCAAGCACAAGCTGTGCATCGTCAAGCGCCTTGTACGCCTTGTCAATTCCGATGCTTTCCACCACATCGTCACTTTCACGCAGACCTGCCGTGTCACGCAGATGAAGAACAAGGTCGCCGAGGCGAACGCTCTCCTCAACAATGTCACGGGTTGTGCCCTCGATTTGAGTGACAATGCTCTTGTCCCTGCCTACAAGCATATTCATCAAACTGCTTTTGCCGACATTCGGCATACCGACAATCGCCGTGTCAACTCCGTCAATCACGGTTTGACCGTTGTCATAATTTTGAAGAAGCTCGTCAAGCTCGCCCTCACATTCTTTTAGAGTTGCAAGCAGTTCGGTTTCTTCAAGTTCGGGTATTTCCTCGTCGGGATAATCCACCCAAGCCGACATCAGAGCCGACATATCAAGCAGTTTTTGCAAAACAGAATTAATCTTATCGCTCAAAGAACCCTGCAATGCGTTAAACGAGGCTTTCATTCCGGCTTCGCCCTGTGCGGAAATAAGGCTTGCCACCGATTCCGCCTGGGTCAAATCCATTTTGCCGTTGAGGAACGCCCTCTTTGTAAATTCGCCCGCCTCGGCAGGCTTTGCACCTGCATCAAGCACGGCTTCCAAGGTTTTTTGAACTATAAGAAGTCCGCCGTGAACGCTGATTTCCACAACATCCTCGCCGGTGTAGGATTTAGGCGACTTAAACACAAGCGCAACGGCATTGTCGCTCGGCTGACCGCCGATTATAACATTGCCAAACTTTGCTCTGTATCCGCCGAGATCCGAAAGAGCACTGCCGTCCATAGGCTTAAAAACTCTGTCCGCAATTTTTGTTGCCTCGTCACCGCTTATTCTGATTACACCGATTCCGCCTGCTGCGTTGCCGGTTGCTATTGCCGCAATAGTTGACATACTCTCTCCCACTTCCTAAAAATTTATGCAAAAAAGGTGCAAAATACCTATCAAATAGATATACTGCACCTTTCACCTGCTTATTTATTCACTTCAATCTTGCCGAACTTAGGCAAATCTGCTCTGTCAGCCTTTGGTGTGTGATTTTCCGGAGCCTTTGTAACAGCCTGGCTTCTGCCGCCTCTGCGATAGTTGCCGCCTGTGCTTCTGCTCACACCGCCTGTCGGCTCAAGAACAACTCTTCTGTCCTGATTATATCCTATTGAGCGTGATTCAACACCTTCAATTTCCTGCACAGCTGTGTGGATAATTCTTCTCTCGTAAGGATTCATTGGCTCAAATGTGTATCTTCTGCCTGTGCGAAGAACTCTTTGAGCGTTTTTCTTTGCAAGATTTGAGAGAGTCATAGCTCTCTTTTCTCTGTAATTGCCTACATTGATTACCACTCTGACATATTCCATAGTGCTCTTCTTGATAACAAGAGAAAGAAGATACTGAATGCTGTCGAGTGTTTCGCCTCTGTGACCGATTACAATGCCGTAATCTTCACAATCAAGGTCGATGGTTACAACGCCTTCTGCATAAGACGCTTCAATCTTTGGGTCAACAATTTTTAACCCATCAAGAATTGTCAAAAAGTAGCTCTTTGCATATTCAAGGTCAACACTCTTTGGGTAATCCTTTTTAGGTTGCTCGCTCTTTGCCTCCGGTGCCTGAGCAGTCTTTGCCGGAGCATCCTGCTTTTTTGGAGCCTGAGGTTTTTTCAAAGCGGCTTGCTTTTTTTGTGCCGGCTTTTGAGCAGGCTTCTTTTCAGGTGTCGGCTTCTTTGCCTTTTCAGGGCGTTTGCCGTCATCAAAAGATACCTTAACTTCAAAGTCCTTTTTGCCGAAGCCTAAAAAACCTTTGCTTCCTGTTTGGAGCACCTCGGTTTTGATTTCGGCACCTGCCGGAGCATTAAGCATTGCTTTTGCGGCAGATACTGCGTCCTCTAAAGTCTTGCCGGAACCGATTCTTTCAATAATCATATATTGTAAATCTCCGATTTATTTTGTGTTTTTGATACTTTCTTCTCTCGAACGACGCTCGATAGTTGACTCAATCATCTGACGGGCAACATTACGCTTAGGAGGGAAGAATTTTGCCATAAACAACTGTTGTGCGGTAGCCACAATGTTAGAAATAATCCAATAGAAGCCTACTGCGGCAGATACCTTAAATGAGATGTAGAAAGAGAAAAACGGCATCATAAGCATCATAATCATCATCTGCTGACCTTGTGCGGCAGCTGCCGGATTTTGCTTTTTCTGAATCTGCTGTGACAACAGTGTTGAGCCAAAAGAAGTTACCAAACAAAGAATAGGAATGATGATTATAGGATTTTTCCATTCCTTGATGCTCGGAATTTGAGTCATATCAAGGTTGCCGATAAACATATGTGCCTTGTAGTCGGCAATCGCATTAAGCTTTGCCTCAGTGAAAAGTTCAGGGAACTTCTTTGCAAGCACATCTCTGTAAATCTCAAAGTTTTGAAGAATTTCTATCTGGAAATAATTTCCCTTAATCTCGTGCACCTTGTTGAGTGCTTTGAAAATCGCATCACTGTTTGACGCAATATCAATGCCGATGATATATTGGATAGGATAGTAAATAATACCGATAATACCCATCAAAAATACCATTTGAAAGACCATAGGACCGCAGCCCATATTCATAGGATTGTGACCTTCACGATTGTAAAGCTCCTGCATTTCCTCCTGCATCTTCTGGCGATCTTTAGGGTCATTTGAATTTGCGTACTTCTTTTGAATTTTTTGAATTTTCGGCTGAAGACGGGAGGTCTTAGCCATTGTTTTTTGCTGTTTGAGGTTAAATGGTAACAATATCAAACGGGTGATGATGGTAAACACAATAAGAGCAAGGAAGTATTGGTCGTTGAAAAGCATCAACAAACCTTCCATACACTTACCGAACAACCAGTAAAGAGGTTTAAACAAACCCATACCGTTCGATACAGCCATAGTAATAGTTGTTATCACCGATAATTGTCCTCTTGTTTTGTTTTTTTCATCGGAACAGGGTCGTAGCCGCCCTTAAAAAACGGATTACAACGCAATATCCTTCTTGCAGCAAGCAAACTGCCTTTGAATATTCCGTGGATTTGTATTGCCTCGATAGCGTACTGCGAGCAGGTGGGCGTGTATCTGCACGACCCATGCGAAAATCTCGGCGACAGAGTTACCTGATAGGTCCTTATCAAAAAAATCATAATCTTTTTGATAAAAGCGTTAATCTTCTTCATCCACCGCACCCATTGCTTTCATATGAGCGAGCATAGCCCTCTCCACAACATCTTCTTTGCACTTGGTTGTCCTCGTTCTTGCAACAAAAACAAAATCCCAACTGCCGTTGATTTGCGGCTCAATATTCCTAAAGGCTGCCCGAATAACACGACGGGCACGATTACGCTCAACCGCACCGCCTATTTTCTTGCTTGTGGTTATTCCGTAACGAACACCGTCCCCACGGCTTTTCATACCGTAGGTTACAAGTGCGGAGCTTGCCTCATTTTTGCCTCTGTAATACAATCTGCGAAAATCCTTATTTTCTTTTAAGGTTTGACCTTTCACAAAACCGTTCCTTTACTTGCTAATTAGTAAGAAAGTGACTTTCTGCCCTTTGCACGACGGCGAGCAAGTACCTTTCTACCGTTCTTTGTTGACATTCTCTTTCTGAAGCCGTGTACCTTCTGTGCATGTCTTTTCTTTGGTTGAAATGTTCTCTTCATTCTTTTTTCACTACCTTTCGCAAAGACTAAACTTGTCTTAATCTTTTATAATCTCTGTGCGGCATAGCACAGGCAAATTGCTTTTGTTGACATATGGCAATACTGCCACACATACTATTAGCCTTGATATTATATTATAAAATATGTCAATTTGTCAACAAAAACTTGTATTTATTATTAATCTATTATATAATAGCACTATATATTGGGGGTGAGCAAGATGTCAACAACTAAAAATGCCGCTTTTGGCATAAAAAAGTTTTCAAATATCCTGTTCACATTTACAATATTTTTTACTTCCTGCTGTTTTATCGACCACACAAAACTGTATTTTTTCTTTACAAAATTTGAATACAGAGGCATAAAGTTTTTGCTTGCCGTGATTTTGCCGGTCATAATAACGGCGGTTCACTATTTGATAAACAAGGATTTGCTTTTCATTGCCGACCGAACCGCAAGCATAATGGGATTGTACACATTTTTGTATGCACTTGACAGCCTCACGCTAAAACTGATGTGGTTTGTTGAAAAATCAATTTCGCTTTATCATCTTGCTTACGGACTTGAAACCTTTTTTTCGGTTTTGGCTGTGATGACTTTGATTGCCGCAATTCAGCAAAAAAACGGCATTTTTAACAATCATTATGCCGAAGCGACAAAAAGTTTTTTTGTCGGCTCAATTCCCGTATTTATCATTGGATTTATTATGAGCTTTCTTGTAATTCGAATCTACGGCGGAGAATACAACGCACCCAATTTAATTCCGTTTAACGGAGAAATGAGTGCTTTTATAAAACAAGGCGAGCCGCAACTGCTTATACGAGATGCAGGCAATGTGTTTTTCTTTACTGCGCTTACAGTAATGCTTTTCGAGCTTACAAAACGGCACAAATGGTTTTGGGCGATAGGCTTTCCTGTTATATTAAGCATTTCTATGGAGTTTTATCAATACTTCTTTAAGTGCGGTGACCCCGATATAGACGATGTTATCCTCAACACGGCAGGGACTGTCCTCGGCTGTATTTTGTACAAATTAATTATAGAAAAAATCAAGGAGAAAGAATTATGCTGGGAATCATTGGAGCAATGGATGTGGAAGTAGCAAACATCAAAGCAAAGGTCAAAGACGCTGTTGAAACCGAAATTGCAGGTGTAACCTTTGTTTGCGGAACAATCGATAATGTTATGGTTGCTGTTGCACAATGCTCACCGGGCAAGGTAAATGCCGCACTGTGCACACAAATTATGATTGACCGCTTCAAGCCCGACGCAATTATAAATGTAGGTGTTGGTTGTTCGCTTTCAAGTGATGTGGTCATCAAAAATGTTGTTATCGCAACGGATGTGTGCGAATATGACATAGACATTACCGCCCTCGGCGAACCGAGAGGGTTTATCAACGGACTTAATGTCATCAAGGTGGAAACCGACAGAGAAATATCCGAAACGCTCAGTCAATGTGCAATCCGCTGCGGCGAAAAAATTCACAGGGGCACGGTTGCATCGGGCGACACTTTTATTGCTTCGCAAGAGCTTAAAGACCTTATTTCAACCGAGTTCAACGCTATTTGCGGCGAAATGGAAGGCGGAGCAATCGGTCACACCTGCAAGGCAAACGGCGTGCCTTTTGCCGTTCTTCGCTCAATAAGTGACGGCGGCGACGCAAACGCACAAATGGATTATCCAACCTTTAAGATGATAGCCGCAAAAATCAGCACCGATATTATCCTTGATTTTATCAAAACGCAAAAAACACAGTTTGAATTATAATCAAACGGCAATTTATCCGCAAAACCGTGGGGTTGGATATTAAAAATTTTGAAAATTCACCGTCAACGAAAAAGAACGGCACACAAAATGCCGTTCCGTTTCGATATATATTGCAATCTGACTTGCCGGGCAATGCCCGATAGTTTACTCTAAAATATAGTTTGACAATATGTATTCCTCTGCCTCGGTGATAATATCCTTGAGCGGAGCAAATTGGTTTTCGTCAATGCCTGTGCGTGACTTGTCCTCAATGAGCACAAACTTTGCGTCTTGCACTGCAATCGCTGCCGATGCCAAATCACGGGCAACAGAATAATCAATTCTGAAAAGTTCCTTTGGCAAATCGCCGGCTTTTGCAAGAGTAAGAGCACCACGATATATGCAAAGCATAAAGTAATCATATACAAATTTGCTTTGATTATTGTTTGCACCTACGGTTGCAAGCTCAAGCAAATATTTTGTTGCAAGTGCCATTGATTTTATTGAGCGACCCTCGCCACTGCCGTCAAGAGCGGAAAGCACATTACCGTTAAATCCGTTTCTGCTTTCGCTTATGCCAAGCAGATAATCGGTGGTTACTCCGTAATATCGGCTGCATTTAATAACAAAATCAAGCCCACATTCTCTGATGCCTTTTTCGTAATGAGAAAGAAGTGCTTGAGAAATTCCCAAATCGGTGGCAGCTTTCTTTTGGCTGATGCCTCTCTCTTTTCTCATCTTTGACAACATCTGGGAGAATTTGGACAGTTTTTCATTCTCGTTCTTCATAATTTCCCCTTGGTCATTTAATATTAGAACAAAAGCGATAGTTCTCTTTTCAACACTATACAATTTGTAATCCTTATATATACTACCACTTATTATACAATTTGTAAACAACAAATTTTTATTTGTTGTATTTTTGTAATAATTACGCTAAAATAACAAACAAACGGAGGTTTAATATAATGAAATCATACACAGTGTATTTATTAAGACACGGGCTTACAAAGGGCAACCTCAACGCACAGTATATTGGGCACACCGATTATCCTTTGTCCACATTTGGTATAGAACAGCTCAAAGAGATAAAAAAAGAGCACTCCTATCCGGAGGCTGATGCGGTCTTTGTTTCGCCGCTAAAAAGGGCACTTGAATCCGCCGATATTATGTTCCCAAAAAATAACAAAATTGTAATAGATAACTTTATCGAATACTCGTTCGGCGAATTTGAGGAGCTGACCGCAGAGGATTTGAAAGACAACGAGGACTTCAAAAACTGGCTTCACGGCGATATGTATGCCCGTCCGCCATACGGCGAAAGCAATGCCGAATTTGTACAAAGAGTCTGCAAGGCGTTTGAGCAGGTTGTTGAGGGTTGCATTTCAACAGGCACGGAAAAGTTTGCAATCGTGTCACACGCAGGCGTTTTGATGACGATTTTGGCTTGCTACGGACTTCCGGAAGCACCTATGGCACATTGGCAAATGGACGCCGGCTACGGCTACAAGCTACGCATCACACCGTCACTTTGGATGCAGGGCAAAAAGGTTGAAGTTGTTGACACCGTACCAGTTTCGCTGAGCAAAGAGGAAAAATAAATCAAAATATTAATGCCTCCCATAAACGGGAGGCATTTTTTGTAAGGGCGAACTATGTTCGCCCAATAAAAGAGCAAGTAGGCTGTTGAGAAAGGTTCTGAAACACGCCAAGATATAATCAACCGAATTATGGCTCCCCTTATAACATTAATGCCTCCCATAAACGGGAGGCATTTTTTAATTACTTTTTGTTGTGCTTTCCTTTTCAGGTGCACGGGTAGTTACTTCACCGTAATTTTCGTTGGTGTAGGTTGCCTGCACCGCATAGCCCGTTTCGGAATAAAAGCCCGATTCACGGCAGTTGATGTAATCAACTCTTGTGCGTGCAAGTGTAATACTGCTCTTGCCGTAAATGTCCATCTGGAGCATATATGCGTCCATCGGATAGTCGGCTTTCCAGCACCAAGCACCGTAGAAAGTGCCGCCGGCACCGTTTTCGTCATTTCTGTATTCCGGTACATTGGATGTGAAAACATCATAGCTCATCCAGCCCTCGCTGAGAGCATATTTTGCCGTAGAAACAATATTGCTCTTCGGCATATCCGTCCTTATATACGGTACCATATCGTTAAGGATTTTAAGGAGTTGAACGCTTGAAGCATTTTTCATATCGCTGAAAACCTTGCTCAAGCATATCTTTTGACGATTTGCACGCATATTGTCGGAGTCAATCTTTCTGATTCTGCAATAAGCAAGAGCCTGCTTGCCCGAAAGCTTCACCATACCCTTTGTTCCGTCAAAAGTTTTGTCGATATAAACACCGCCGTATCTCTTTTGGTGGTTGTTGATTTCGTTAATTTCGGCACTTGTGAGTTCAAGCTCAACACCGCCTAAATTGTCGATTATCTTTTCAAAACTCGTAAAGTTTACAATAACATAGTTGTCAATTTTAATTTTGTAAAGGTTTTCAACTGCTGAAATATAGGTGTGGATATTACCGTCGTAAGTGGACATTGCACCGTTAATCTTGCCAAAGTGACCCGTTGATTCGTCACCCGGTGTGGTCTCCCAATAAGCGTAGGCGTCACGGAGAATTGATGTGAGTTTAATCTGCTTTGTGTCAAGATTTACGCTTGCAACGATTGCAGAATCGGCTCTCGTTCCGCTTTCAAGCACCTTTTTGCCACGGGTGTCCTCACCGATAAGCATAATGTTGAGCACTCTTGATGACGACGCCGGTGTGCCGTTTTTGTACCACTTCTTAATCATATCCTGAAGCGAACCGATTTCAGATGCGTCTGCTTCTTCAATCGGGTCAAAACTTTCAACCCGTTCGTCCATCTTCATCTGAGAAACATTGGTTTGCTTGTCCGCATTTTCGTCCGTCACGGTGTCCAAAATATTATTAACATACCAATAAACGCCGATGCCTGCACAAAGGACAATAATCAAAAGAATAAGAATTACTCGAATTGCCGTGTTTTTCTTTTTCTTCTTATCGTTCTTTTTTTTCTTTTTCCTTGCACGCTCTCTGTCACGGTCGGATTTATCGGAAGAATTGATGTAATAATTGTCATAATCGTTGTTTTGCTCAACAATGTCTTTTACATCAACAAATTCTTCCTTGCTTTTAGGAACGGTTCTGTCCTTTTTCTTGTGATGAACATTAAGCGGCTCAAGCGGTTCAAGCGGTTTTTCGTCCGTTTTAGGCAATTTGACATCCACCGTGTTTTGCGGCTCTGCCTCTGTTTTCTGTTCAATTTCGGTATTTTCGGTTTGGTTTGTGGTTTGAGAATAAATGTCCTCCGGTTTCTCTCGTTGCTCCTCGTTCGGGGTAATATCCTCCACAACAGGCTCCGGTTTTTTGCTGTTGATAACTTCTTCAACAACTTTTTGTGCGGCTTCGCTGTCCGACTTAATCTGAGCCTCGTTTTCTTCTCGGCGTTTTTTGACCTCCGAAAGAATATCGTCGATATTATATCCTTTTTCCATAAATTACTCCTCTGTCATTACTGACGGTTATTATTCCTCGGTTGGCACATCTTCATTCTGTGCCTCGGCATCCGTTTGCTCCGGAGCGGTAATTTCTTCTTCGTCTGCCGCTCTTTCAACAATGCCTATTGTTGCAACCTTTTCGTTGTCCTTAACGGTCATTACCTTAACGCCCTTGCCGCCTCTCTTGATGAGTGAGATTTGGTCGGCGTGGGTGCGGATAACTACACCGTCCGAGGTAATCATAATAACATCATTTTCTTCCATAACGGGAGCAATCATAGCTACCTTGCCGTACTTGTCGGTGTGATAGTTAATAAGTCCCTTGCCGGCTCTGCCCTGAACACGGTAATCTTCAAAATTACTTCTTCTGCCGTAGCCTGTTTCGGACACGGTGAGAAGCTGCATATTGTCAACGGCAACTGCAAAGCCTACAACATAGTCGCCCTCGGCAAGCTGAATTGCCCTTACGCCTCTTGCGGTTCTGCCGATAAGGCGGGCGTCCTCTTCCTTAAAGCAAATAGCCATACCGTCGTGAGTTGCAACGATAAGATTGCGTTCGCCGTCGGTAATTTCAACCCAGCAAAGCTCGTCGCCCTCGTCAAGATTGATGGCAATAATGCCGTTTTTCCTGATGTTGTTGTATTGGTCAAGTGCCGTACGCTTGATGACACCGTTGCGTGTAACCATACAGAGATATTCTCTGTCGCCGTCCTTTGGCACCTTAACCATTGCAGTAACTTTTTCGTCCTGCTCAATCGGCAAAAGGTTGATAACATTCATACCCTTGCTTGTTCTTGAAGCTTCGGGGATTTGATAACCTTTAAGTTTAAACACCTTACCCATATTGGTAAAGATGAGTATAGCATCGTGAGTTGAACATGTAAACATATTCTTTGCAACATCTTCTTCTCGTCTTGACATACCCATAATGCCCTTGCCGCCACGGTTTTGAGCCTTGTAGGTGTCAACTGTCTGACGCTTGATGTAGCCACGCTCGGTGAGTGTGAGAATACAATCTTCAACAGGGATAAGGTCCTCATCGTCAACATCACCCGTAAATGCTGAAATTTCCGTTCTTCTTTCATCACCGTATTTGTCGGCAACTTCACGGATTTCCGTCTTGACGATGTCAAGCACTCTGTGCTCGTTGTTGAGAATGTCGTTGTAGTCTTTGATTTTTTCGTGGAGTTCTTCCAACTCGTTCAAAATCTTTTCGATTTCAAGACCTGCCAACTGACCCAAACGGTAAGCAACGATAGCTGCTGCCTGTGGGTCGTCAAATCCGAACTTGTCCATAATGGCTTGCTTTGCTTCGCTCTGTCCGCCACGGCAGGCACGGATTGTTGCGATAACCTCATCAACAATGTCAAGTGCCTTTGCAAGACCCTCCAAAATATGAGCACGCTCTTCGGCTTTCTTGAGGTAAAATCTTGTTCTTCTTGTGATAATCTCCTCTTGGAATGAGATGTATTTTTGAAGAATTTGCTTGAGTGTAAGAATTTTAGGAACTCCGCCGTCAAGTGCAAGGAGGATAACGCCGAAAGTTGTTTGCATTTCGGTCATTTTGTAAAGATTATTGAGCACAACCTGTGCGTTTGCATCTCTCTTTATTGTGATTTCGATGTGCATACCGTGTCTGTCAGTGTAGTCCTGCAAATCGGCAATGCCTTCAATTCTCTTGTCCTTGATAAGCTCGGCAATTTTTTCGATAAGTCGTCTTTTGTTTACGCTGTAAGGAAGTTCGGTAACGATAATCTTAAATCTGTCGTTCTTGGTTTCCTTAATTTCGGCTCTTGCACGAACAATGATTTTGCCTCTGCCTGTTGAATATGCTTCTTTGATGCCCTTTGCACCCATAATAATACCGTGGGTCGGGAAGTCCGGACCTTTGATGTATTGCATAATTTCTTCAAGCTCGGCGTCCGGATTGTCAATAAGACAGCAAACACCCTCTGCAACCTCGCCCATATTGTGAGGCGGAATGTTGGTTGCCATACCTACTGCGATACCCGATGAGCCGTTGATGAGCAAGCATGGGAACTTTGTAGGCAAAACTTCGGGTTCAACTTCCGTGTCATCAAAGTTAGGAACCCAGTTTACTGTGTCTTTTTTAATATCTTCAAGCATTTTGAGCGAAATTTTGCTCATTCTTGCTTCTGTATATCTGTATGCAGCGGCAGGGTCGCCGTCAACGCTACCGAAATTACCGTGGCCGTCAACAAGCGGATGGCGGAGCGAAAAGTCCTGCGCCATTCTTACCAAAGCGTCATAAACGGATGCGTCACCGTGTGGGTGATAGTGACCGAGCACTTCACCGACGGTGGTAGCACACTTACGGTAAGGCTTGTCCGGATAAAGTCCGGTGTTGTACATTGCATAAAGTATTCTTCTGTGAACAGGCTTCAAGCCGTCCCTTACATCAGGGAGCGCACGGGAAACAATAACGCTCATTGAGTAGTCAAGAAAGGCGCTTCTTATTTCCTTGCTTATTTCAACATCAACTATTTTTTGGTTAGAATAGTCAATATTGTCACGCACTACTTCTTTTCTTGCCATTTTGTAATATCTCCTATTCTAAAATTAAATATCAAGGTTCTTAACGAACTTTGCGTTTTGCTCGATAAACTGTCGTCTCGGCTCAACATCCTCACCCATAAGGATAGAGAAGTTTTCGCTTGCAATCTGTGCGTCATCAATGGTAACACGCTTCATTGTTCTGAACTCAGGGTCCATTGTGGTTTCCCAAAGCTGTTCAGGGTCCATTTCACCAAGACCTTTGTATCGCTGAACATCGCAATCTCCGCCCATTTTTTGGGTGATTTCATCTCTCTGCTCGTCGGAATATGCGTATTCACTCTTTTTGTTCTTTGTCACCTTAAAGAGTGGCGGCATTGCCAAATAGACATGTCCGTGTTCAATAAGTTCAGGCATATATCTAAAGAAGAATGTAAGCAAAAGTGTTGTGATATGTGCACCGTCGACATCGGCATCCGCCATAAGCACGATTTTGTGATAACGAAGCTTTGAAATGTCAAAGTCCTCACCGATACCCGTGCCGAGTGCCGTGATTACAGGCACAAGTTTTTCGTTGCCGTAAACCTTGTCAAGTCGTGCCTTTTCAACATTAAGCATCTTGCCCCAAAGCGGAAGAATTGCCATATATTTCGGGTCACGGCCAAGCTTTGCCGAGCCTCCCGCAGAGTCACCCTCGACAATGTAAATTTCGCATTTTTCAGGTTCTTTTGATGTGCAGTCCGAAAGTTTGCCCGGCAAAGAGTTGCTCTCAAGCGGTGACTTTCTTCTTGCGTTTTCTCTTGCTTTTCTTGCGGCTTCTCTTGCACGAGAAGCGTCAAGCGATTTGTTGAGGAGTGCTTTTGCAACCTGCGGGTGCTCCTCAAAATATGTCATAAGTTTGTCGTAAACAAGACCCGACACAAGACCTGTCATTTCGGTATTGCCGAGTTTACCCTTTGTTTGACCCTCAAACTGAGCCTCTGTAAGTTTAACCGAAATTACAACGGTAATACCCTCACGAACATCATCGCCCGTAAACTTTTTGTCGCTATCTTTGAGTATTCCGTACTTTTTGCCGTAATCGTTAAACACTCTTGTAAGTGCGGTTTTAAAGCCCGTTTCGTGCGTACCGCCGTCAACAGTGTTGATATTGTTTGCAAATGAAAGTTTTGTTTCGGAATAACTGTCGGTATAGCAAAGTGCAACTTCCGCACTTCTGTCGCCCTTTGTTGTGGAAATGTGGATAACTTCAGGCTGAATAGGAGTAAGACCCCTGCTTTCGTTTATCCATTCAACGAATGAGCGAATACCGCCCTCGTAGCAATAAACGGCAGTGTGCTCGTCCTCGCCGTACTTATCGCCCTCCGGCTTTTCAACAAGTTCTCTTTTATCCGTAAGGCTGATAGAAAGACCTGCGTTGAGGAATGCCTGCTCACGAAGTCGTCTTTCAAGAATATCAAAGTCGTATTGTGTTGTTTCTTGGAAAATTTCGTCGTCTGCCTTAAATTTGATAAAAGTTCCGTGGCCTTCGCTGTCGCCGATAATATGCAAATCGTTAACCGGCACACCTCTTTCAAATCTTTGTGCGTAGATATGACCGTTTTGAGTAACCTCAACCTCCATCCATTCGGAAAGAGCGTTTACAACAGATGAACCTACGCCGTGCAAACCGCCCGAAACTTTGTAGCCCGAACCGCCGAATTTACCGCCGGCGTGAAGAACCGTAAGTACAACGGTTACGGCAGGAAGTCCTGTTTTTTCGTTGATACCGGTAGGAATACCACGGCCGTTATCACGAACGGTGATGACATTGCCCGGTAAAATCTCGGTTTCAATATGAGTACAATAGCCTGCAAGGGCCTCGTCGATAGAGTTGTCCACAATCTCGTAAACAAGGTGGTGGAGTCCTCTCGGTCCTGTTGAGCCTATGTACATACCCGGTCTTTTTCTTACCGCCTCAAGACCTTCAAGAACCTGAATATCATCGGCGTTGTATTCTTCCGTTACAACGGTGTTAATATCCTCTTCTTCAAGATTGGTTAACTTCTTTTCTTCTTCCATTTAATAACCCCATTTATTTGGCACGCTTATTGAGTGTGCCCGTGTTTATCGGACTTACAAAAACATTTTTGTCTGTTACAACAAAACATTTCGGCAAGTCATAGTTTACATAAATAACTCTTTTGTCTTTTTCGGCTTTTTTCAGATAATCTCTTGTTGCTTTGTTAACCGTTGATGTATCCATATCAAATATGCCGATTATGTCTTTATCTCTCACGAGGGTGTCCTCGCCTATGTGAAGATACATTGTTACCCCTCCGAGAGTGTACCGTTTTCTATATGAAAAGTTTTGCCCTTTTTCAGTCGAAGCACGGTTTCTTTGTCACAACAGGTGATGAAAACCTGCAAATCTTTGATGTGATTTAGGATATAATCCTGCCGCTTTTCATCAAGTTCGCTCATAACATCGTCAAGCAGGGCAATCGGATTTTCGCCCGTCATTTCTTTTAGCAGGCTCGCCTCCGCAAGTTTGAGTGCAAGTACCGAACTTCTTTGCTGACCCTGACTGCCGTAAGTTTTAACGCTTTTGTCGTTAATCATAATTTCAATATCGTCACGGTGCGGACCTTTTGTTGTCGTGCGGTTAATCACATCTGTTTTTATATGACTTTTTAATTTATTATACAATTTTTGTTCAATATCATTCACATCATCCGTATAGGTGTCCGCTCCGATATAAACAAGTTCAATGTCCTCTTTGCCGCCGCTTATGCCCTCAAATATGCTTTTAAGGTACGGTTTAAGTGCTTTTAGGTACATAATTCGCTGATAAATTATTTTTGCACCCAAGTTTGCCAGGTTAACATCCCACACTTCAAGCATAGGTGTAATTGTTTCAACGCTCTCTGCATTTCTGAGCAAAGTGTTTCGCTGAACAAGGGTTCTGTTGTAATTTTTCAGCAATGTTCTGTAATTGCTTTTTATTTGGCACAGTGCACCGTCAACAAATTTTCGGCGTTCGTTTGGACCTTCTTTTATCATATTCAGATGGTCGGGACTGAAAATAATTGTTTTTATTTCGTCGCCGAGGTCTGCGGCACTTTTCTTTTTTATGCCGTTAAGCTGCACCGTTTTTCTGTCTTTAATATTGATTTCGGCTGTCTGTTCTCTGCCGTTTGCAAAAAAATCAATTTTAAGTTTTGCATAATCACAGTTAAATCTTATGAGTTCTTTATCTTTTGCA